>VOFE01001804.1_pt1 | contig 72000 bp, 79 predicted proteins | sample 5384071 | NCBI WGS metagenome assembly VOFE01 (sample SAMN12384724, study PRJNA508395) | human gut metagenome | isolation source: healthy gut D | host: Homo sapiens
TCCCTCCTTCACCACAGACAAAAGTCCGGAATGTCCATTGAATGCACTAAAACCTGCCCACATCACCATCCTTCATATTCGAAATATCAAGCGAGACAGTAGCCTTACATTTCGGTCCCTCCATACGCTGCGTAATTGTATTCGGAGCAAGATACAGATTATCAACCACCGGCTGGTTTCTAAACGTAAAATATCTGGCCGTTCTGTGAGCGACCACTTATCATCCACCGGGTTTGTGATTCCATTGCCAATAAAGTGAAAGTTTCTCTCCGTTGAAATCATCACTTCAAGTATTCCTTTAGTATTTTCAGTCGGATATATCTCTTTTTCCATCGTCAAAGGCACATGTCCATTTTCATCTCCCAGCATCGGCCATCCGTCTACCCAACGGCAGGGGGCATAAAAAAGAGTAGGTACACGGCCTATTCCTCCGCCGGTCTTGAAAAATAACCCATACCAGTCTCCTTCTTCGAGTCAATACAACCTTTACCTACTCCTCCATAACCATCAAAATCATGCTCCAGGATAACCTTCTTCTCATAAGGCCCTGTTATCTTATCTGCACGATAACATACTTCCCTGCGTACCGGCCGGGGATACTCCAATCCATGGAAATCATCAGCAAATAATACTTTCGTTATGTTTCACAACTCTGGCTTCCTTCCAAGCCCTGTTCATCCAGCATCCCGTTCAAAAATCTTCATACTGACTCCATCGGGTTCATCCGACAAGTCACTCTTCAACTCCTTCAGCTCACCGGTTCCATAGAATACATATACTCGGCCGTCATCATCAAAAAACAAAGAGGCATCATGAAAATGCTGTGTTCTTGATAATAACTCCCACTTCCCTGCCGGATCTTCCGCCGTGAATATATACGACCGATAGGGTACATCGTTTGGCGAGAACAATACATAGAATTTCCCATTATGATAACGTATGGAAGATGCCCATTGTCCGCGTCCATAAACAGTTCCACCAATCAAGTCATACTTTGAGTTATCAGTCAGCTTATCGAAGACATAGCTCACTGTTTCCCAATTCACCAAGTCTTTTGATCTCATAACAGGTCCACCGGGCATTAAATGCATAGTGGTACTTATCATATAATAGTACTCTCCTGCACGCGTAACAGACATATCCGGTACATCAGCATAAATTACAGGATTACGATACGTCCCCTTCACCGACGTTTCGAACCGGAACACCCCATCAGTAATGAAGCAACAGTCAGCCATGCTAACATCATCTTTTCATGATACTCTTAGTCTTTAAAATCATATTTCCAAATAACACTAGAATTTCTACATAACTCTTTCCTTTGTAGTCAACAACTTTCCGAGTTCCGTCTTGAAGTACGATTGTGAACTTTCTATTATTTAACATTCCCCTTGTATGCACCTTTTCGAGCCCCTATGATCAACTGGCGTGATGCATCATTCCATACGACAGGAATCTCTGTATATGCTCCCTGCTCATAATTATAATTATCAAATTCATCCTCATAAAGAACAAAGGAACCATTGGCACCGGCATATACTCTCAATTCAAGATTATCCCACGGTTTCTCCGTTGCATACTGCACTTTAGGACCCATTGGAATAATACTACCAGCTTTGACATACAAAGGAATGACATCAATAGTCGTTTCCTTTTCTATTTCTTGTCCACCGTCATACTTCTCATTCGTCCAGAAATCATACCAAGTAGCACCCGCCGGCAAATATACCTTTGCAGACTTAGCCTGCATAAAGTCTACCGGAGCTTTTATTCTCAAACTTCTGAACGTTATTCTTATCCCAACCATCATTTTCCTTTTAGTTTTACCAGCTTCTCCTGAGTATATTGCGCATTAACTATCGGTGCTACCAAAATGGATTTACCGAACATATACTGGTCTTTTATATCCCATACTTTCTTGTCAGCAGCAAAGTCCATCACCAACGCACGCATAAAGCTCGACTGTCGCTCGGTCACTTCCCATGAAGTGGAATAGATCCGAATTGATAAATCTCCGTGGTGTGTCAGCACCGTGGGAACGCATCATCGGCGTAAAAGTTCCGAACTGTAACCAACGTACATAAAGTTCCTGATAAAGCGGATTCTTAGGAGCACTTCCGTCATTCCAACTCTTATTATATTGCCCGGCAAAGAAGCCACCAATGTCTGAATTGAAGTAGGATTCCGGTAAGAGTAAAATTCAAGCCTGCCGGAATCTGATTGCGCAGTGATTCCCAAGAAGAACCGATATCTCCCGACCATACATTGGCTCCGTAACGTTGCTGTCCGGCAAAAACAGAACGTGTAAGAATAAAGACGCGTTTATCTGAAGTTACGGCACGCTGATTATCATAAACGCCACCTACCGTCAACAACGGATAAGCATTACGCACCTTGCGGAACGACCCCAGATAGGTCTTCGTATCAAAATCCTCCGGCTTCCAATCGAAATGGTCAGGTTCCGTCGAATCCATCCACCATGCCATCCATTCCCAACTTGAAAATACCATCATTCAGATATTTCCAATAAATATCACGCGCTTCGGGATTGTAGGCATCGTACACGCTTACTCCGGAAGGATATTCCATATTGGGCGGCCAAGTATCCGAGTCCCGACTGGGGCCATGTAGAAAATTAAACAGCATACCATTCTTGTCCAATTCCCTGTAAGGCTTGGTCATGGGTCCAAACGAAGACCAGATAGAAATCAGCATATGCGCATTCATTCCATGCACATCATCAATCATCTTTTTAGGATCGCTGAATAGAGGATTCTGAAAGTCCATAGCATTCCACAAATAGTTGTGTCCCCAATATTGCCAATCCTGAATGATTCCATCAAGAGGCACACCTAATTCACGGTATTTCCGTACCACTCCCACCGTCTCTTCTTGGCTCTTATAACGTTCCTTACTTTGGAAATAACCGTAAGTCCAGAGGGGGAACATGGGAACCTGTCCGGTCAGTGCACGCATTTGTGCAACTACGCCATCGGCATCTCCACCGTACATGAAATAATAGTCGATGCAATCTCCCACTTCAGACTGGAAAGAGGTTCCTTCCGGTTTATCGGCAAAAAATTGGTTGGTGAATAGTTATCCCAGAAAAGACCGTATCCTTTCACGGACTGCACAAATGGAACCACGTCTTCCACATTGCCCTGTACAAGACGTTTAGTCTGATTACGTTGCGACATCTTTCCATTCTGGAGAATGCCCAACCCATAAAGAGGCTCATCCTTATCTAAAAGAAACGTTTGCTTAACAGTGAACGTTTTGTGCCTGCATCATTAAAATCGGTAAACTCCGGCTTTCCATTTTCACTGAGCAACGGCTCTCCTTTCGCATTAAAGAAAGACACAACACCAGATTCCAAATTAAGGAACCCCCATTTCACTACTTTTCAGGCTTACAATATTGCCTTCCTGAGTAACGGCAGTCTTCACCTTCTGAGGAGTTTCTATTACAGAAAGACTCTCCTTGTATACTTCCACCCATTAGAGATTTTAGTATTCTTACAATTGACGGAGTATAGAATTGTAATTCTACATCTACAGAATTAATGGTCGCCTTAATTCCCTCAGGAACTTGCTGATAATCTTGCCCTGTAAGCGGGATACAACAACACAGCGCCATTAATATAAATACACTTTTAATTGGTTTCATGGTACTTATTACATTTAATGATTAAAACTCGCATTCCATAACTTTGCACGATACAAAAATAGCTGCATATCTTTTACACCTTTTTCAATATTAGATATTTGACTTTCAATATTAGATAAATAAATGGCTATCAATCAGAATATTCCATCAAATAACCATAATAATAAGCTTGATTGCCATCAATTGTATATTCATCAATGTTCTTGCCCCCAAGAATCAGCACCTCCTACGCCATGAATATTCAAATCAATATTCACATTCACATAATCGCGTACGGGTAGTTCATAAGCATGCCTGTTCTTTTCCAAATCTTCCTCACCATACGGCCACACACGAAAGCAGAGCGGTTGCAAACCTGTCACTTTTATCGTTCGGCCCTCCTTATCATTCAGTGAAAACCAACGGACATCACATCTGTTTGCATTATCCTGTGGAAAAAGCATAATCCGTGACAAAACTATTGAGATCCGTTGCATAGCAACCGACTAAAAGCAGCCGTTTTCCTATCCGGATAGTTCTCAAATTCACCACGACCATACCATTTGACATAATCCATGAAAGAAGGTAAACGCATCCTCATTCCAAACTTAGGCATTAATGGAATCTTTTCTTTTTCCGGTTTATAGAAAGCTTCAACTTGTATCTTTCCGCTCCCATTTACAGTATAGCGCAATTGATAAGCGGCACCTACCACAGGCAACGACATACTAACCTCCACTACAGCCAGCCCATTCTTCACAGAATAATCCACACCTTCGACTACACGTTCACCAGCAGCGTTTTTCCATATTCCTAAACGGTTATTATAACCATTATTCATCTGATTACTATTCGCCGGTTTCCAAAAATAAGGTTCCAAAGGGGCATATAGAATTTCCGTTCCATCATTTTTCCAACTTGTCAAAGCACCGGATTTCACATCTACAATGAAACAATTCAATCCAGCCATAATCTCAATAGCAACCGGTGACGCATTCACTTCAACACTTCCCCCTTCCGAGGCAATAGACTCCGGTTTGGCCATATTCACCAAAAATTGCTCCTTACTAACAATAAAGCCTTTTTTCAGCCCAGCATGTACTCTGTTTCAGCTTGGCAAATACATTCAGGAAAAGCTCACCCGAACCCGTGAAAGCGGGAATATCCAAATGATCTCCAGCTACAAGCGGTACTTCTCCCGACTTTACAAGTTCACCATTCTGCAACCATTCATACTCATAATCGAACTCATCCAAAGCCGTAAATTCATACTTATTGGTGAGACGTACCTTATTCGGCCCTTCAAGTGAAAAACCAATATTCTGATACACTTTCTGAACCTGATAATAGTGTGGGTGAGGAACACGGTCAGCCCCAATTAAACCATTAAAACAGAAATCCCCATTATTAGGAAAATCACCGAAATCTCCTCCATAAGCCCAGAATTCACCTTCCTTCAATAGCAAAGAACCTGAATTCTCCACTCCTTTCTTATATCCCGGATTTATCTTCTTTGCAATTCCCTGATCGACCCAATCCCAAATAGCCGCACCTGAAACGTGGTCATTAGCCTCAATGACATCCCAATACTCCTGCAAATTGCCTACTGAATTTCCCATGGCATGAGCATACTCACGCATAAAGATAGGTTTATCACGTTTTTCCCGGGCATATTCCTTAAACTTTCCGGGAGTATAATAAGAAGGATCATTAAAAGCCGATACAGAAAGATCGGTATCGCTAAAAATAATACGTGAAGCATCTATGGCCTGTATTGTATCTGCCATAGCCTGCATATTGCGTCCGGCACCTCCTTCATTACCCAAAGACCAAAAAGACCACACAAGGGTGATTCTTATCTCGTTGTACCAATGCAAGTGCCCTGTCTACATGCGCTAACGTCCATTCCGGGTTATCACCAAGTATTTTATTACCTAAACCATAATCATGACTTTCCTGATTAGCCTCATCCATCACATAGAAACCATATCTGTCACACAATTCATAAAACAACGGGGAATTAGGATAGTGTGCAGTACGGATCATATTAATATTGGCTTGTTTCATCAGTCTCAAATCCTTTTTCCATAGTCTCCCTGTCCACAAGTCGGCCGGTGCGTGGATGATGTTCATGGCGATTCACTCCCTTCAATTTAACAGGCTGTCCATTAAACTTAAATACATTTCCATCAATCTCGCATTTCCATATTCCTATATGTGATTGAAACTCCTCAACCACCTTCTTACCATCGTAAAGCCTAATTTCAACATCATACAAGTTTGGCTTTTCCGCCGACCATAGCTTCGGATTTTCCACAACAGATGACAAAGTATAGCAGCCTGCGGATGTTGCCGGCAAATTCTTTACAGGAGTGATTAACCGTTTCACAAATCTCTCCTCATTCCGATTCTTCCCTTTTAACAGAACCTCAAGACTCAGTTTTCCCGATTTACTGTCAACAAGTTTCTTAACCAAACTTTTGCCTTAAAACCGGCAGACGAAAAATCATCTGCCAGATCGGTAGTCAGCGAATAGTCTTTTATATGGATTTTAGGGCGTACCCATAACTCTACCGGGCGATAAATCCCACTAAAACGCCACATATCCTGATCTTCCAGATAGCTGCCATCCGACCAACGGTATACCTCTACCGCCAGACGGTTTTGCCCCTCATTTACATATCCGGTAATATCAAACTCCGCCGGAGCCATAGAATTCTGGCTATATCCTACTTTTTTCCCGTTAATCCATACATACATAGCCGACTTAACTCCTTCGAAGTGCAGATACAATTGCTTATCTTTCATATCCTCCGAAACATCAAAAGTTGTCACATAAGACCCCACCGGATTGCGATTCTCATAACTAAAAAAATGCTTGGGAGGTTCTCCTGTCACTTTTGGCTGGTCTTTCTTAAAAGGATATGTCCAATTGGTATAAATAGGTTTTCCATAGCCTTGTAACTGCCATGTCCCCGGTACAGAAATGTTATCCCAGCCACTCACATCAAAATTATTTTTATAAAAGTCCGACGGCCGACTTTGCGGATCGGGAGACCAGTAAAACTTCCACCTCCCGTTCAAAGACACAATCTCTTCACACGAGGATTTCCCGGACGGCAACGTCAATGTACTGTGATACTCCTCTTTATTGATACCTACTACGCGAGGATTTTCCCAATCAGGCACTTGCTGTGCACGCATCTGAAAAGGTAAAACAAACAGTTAACAGAAATATATAAATTCTCATACTCATCATTTTATAACAGCTACAAATCCTCCACGCGGCAAACATTTTATTTCCAAATTCATTTCGTCTTCTGACAAAGGAAGATTTTCTTCAATAGCAAAGCTTCTGTCATCTGTACCATCCTCAAATAAAGTTATCTTCTTACCGGCAACGGAAAGGTCTTTCAGCGAAAAACAAAGGGTTCTCGGTTCATTGGTTCCATTAATCCCTGCAATATACCATACATCCCCTTTGCGCCGTGCCATAACAACCTCCATACCCGGATAGCCGGTCAAAAACTTCGTATCATCCCAGGCTGCCGGCAAATCCGATAATAACTTCTTTACAGGTTCCGGCATATCATAGTAAACCGAAGGCCTGTCTGGCATATGCTGCAAGGCCGACTCAAAAATTATCGGTAATGCCAATTCATGACCGTAAGAGGTGATATGCGGATGCTGAGAATCAGAGAAAGTGCCCGGAGTATAATCCATTGGACCTACGACATTTCTCGTAAAAGGTAAGGTAGCATTGTGTTCCGCAGCCCGATTCGTCAAAACCGGAGTGTTATTGTACCATTCCGCCCCATATACTCCCTCCACCGACATCATGTGAGGATACGTACGTTGCCATCCGCGAGGAATAGTGGCACCATGAAAGTTAAGCATCAATTTATACTTCACGGCATCTTCAAGCAGATCTATATAATAATTCATTGTAGAAACACTATCACCCGAGAAGAAGTCAACTTTAATGCCGGCAACTCCCATATCGCTTAACCATTTATATTCCTTTTCTCTGTCTGCCTTTTTATTCAGACGAAAGAGAGGACCGGGACCTATCCAATTCGTGCTCGAATTATACCAGACCAAAGGTTTAACACCTTGACTCAAAGCATATTTCACGGCATCTTGGATATTTCCCCCATTTCTCATTACATCCCATTCCCAATCGATCAAATCATAAGGCCACTTCATCTTGACTGCCAGGTCAATGTATTCCTTCACGATTTGATAATCTTGAGAACCATGGTTGTATGCCCAATAAATCCATGACACCATTCCGGGTTTTATCCATTCCGTATCCTCCACCTTAGAAGGGTCAGACACATCCGTCACCAGTGTAGACTCAGTAATATCAGCTAAAGAACCAGCAATAAGCAATCGCCATGGAGATTCCCACACACCGCTAAAAGCAAGTTTTTTATCGCCCAATCGCACCTGATAATTATCGCGATTATCCCCATTATACAGAAAAGAGCCACAATGCCCCCGTCTGATATTTGCCTCCGTAATCAGCACAAACACAGAATCCCGTGGCTCTATAAGCGCCGGATATCCCCAAAGGTCAACCTCCGGGCGATTGGCAAGCTTACCATCAGTAGACAGCGGGAAAAACTTTTCATAACCCGGATCATATTGTTGTATCCATCTTTTACTCCCTTGTGGCAAGGCGTACGCCGTATATTCATTAATGATATGTTCTTCATCCGAAATAGCCTTAAGCCCATACTTAAATGCAATCCCATCGTTGTACACCCTAAACGTTACCTCCAAAGTTTGCCCTTCATCGTTTTCCAGAGAATAAACCCGTTCGGAAGCCTCATTCACACAATGGCTCCGTTTTCCCGTAATCATCCTATAATCATCAATCACGGATTTCGGTTCCGAAACTGATTTCAGTCTTAAGTTACCGGCAAACTTTTGCGCATCTGTTTCCAATCCCAATTCGGAACGAAAAAGAATACTATCTCCCTTGTAATGCACAACGAAAGCGGCTTTTCCATAATCGCCATCCTTTGTTGTCACTACACCAACCTTTAAGGTTCCGTCAGGAGAAATAGTATCAAATGTTGCTGAGTGGCACGAACTGATTATAACAGCTATTACAATCCCCCATGTTTTTCTAAGTAAGTTCATAAACATACATATTTAGTTAGTACAACGACCCTTATTTTGTTAACCCAACAAAAGTAGGGAAATACCTCTGTACATATTTGCAATTTTAGATAATCCATTTGTGATTTTAGATAATATCGTCCTTCTATCCCACTGTAAAGCAAGAAAAGCCCGAAGCATATTTCTATCGCTTCGAGCTTTTCAATCATTTGTTATTCCTTTCCCAAAAACTATTTACCATTAAATTCCTATCAAAATAAATGCAAAATTTAACCTCTAACTTTATCTAACTTAATTTTTTCCTACCACTAATTCACTGCATTTTGAAATACAGCGATATTATATCCTCTGATGTCATGCGACCATTTATTTATCCATTACCATTGATTCGGGAACCAACAATCGTACTGCAAAAATCCCTCCTGCTGTAGTATCCGGCTTACTCTGGAACCTAACCGTAATTTTATCTTTCGATTTCAGCAAAGTGGCCGGAATATTATATTCCACATTACAGAACAAGTCTTTCTTCCATTTCCCTGACAATATTTTCCTGTAGCGATAGTTTGACCGTCAACCAGAATATCAAAGCTCCTGCTACCAGACTCAGCTCCCCAATAACGGACCATCAATGAGAGATTCTCATTCCCTTTCGTGGTCAGTGTATATTCGAAATATCCCCCATTACGGGCATCACGCCAAGCCTCACCGGCATGTACTCCACGATGTGAATCCTGAGTTTTCATTGCATGATCCGACTCAGGTTGTTGCTCACCCGATGATACCATATCCACAGTACGCTTGTCGAGTATCATTCTCCCACGTTCTTCAGCTTCCACAGCTTGTTTATATTCCTGAATGCGGGCTCGGACATTGATAACCAATACATCATATAGCGGCTATCATGAATTCCATAGAATGGTTCAAGTATCAGATTCTTATATTTTTCCTGAGTAAACAAACCGGGAACAGTAAAACTAAAAGATTTTCCTTCGACAGGCCTCATATTATTCAATTTATTCAGAATATCACTTCTTTCCCCTATAATATAAGGTGCGTCAAAAAGTGAAACCAGCGATCCGTGCGCAATATGCTCCCAACGCCCGTCTCCGGCAATTAATCCGGGCATATTTTCCGTTCCCGTCCTCGCACCTAACAAAATAGGGCCACGCATGATCGAGATAGCGTTAGGTACATTGGGCAGTTCTTCAATTCTCACGGTCATCGGAGTCTTTACTTCTACCACATCTCCTTTTGACCATTGGCGATCAATGGCTATATAAGAGCCTGGCTGCGCACTTTTTGCATAATCAACCCCGTTGCAGACCACCTGCATTTTTCCCTGCTCCACCCACGATGGATAACGTATCAGCAGTTTAAACTGTGTTGCTTTGGAAGGATTAACAGTCAGCGTAGTCCCTCTTCATTCGGAAAGTCCGTTTCTTGTACAATCTTAATCTTCTTCTCTTTCCAGTTCAATTCAGAAGGTATAAAAAGATTCACATACAGAGCATTATCCGCCATATCATGGGTATAAATAAACTGCCCGTATTTACCATGATTCTCCATACCGGTACCCACACAACACCACATTGCTTTTCCCGTGCCGAATAAACACGATAATGCGAGGGGCAAGCAGGTGTGAAATATACATATCCCCCATGTTCAGGATGCTGAGTAGAAAGGATATGATTATACATAGCACGTTCATAAAATCGGCATATTCCACTTTGGGATGCATACGGAACAGACCTTCGGTAAGTTTCAGCATATTGTTAGTATTACACGACTCCGGTCCCTGACGTTCGTGCATATAATCGGAACATTTTCCTGCTTCGGGAAAATGCTCACCCCGACTGTTTCCGCCTAATGACAAAGAGCGATGAGAAACTACAGTCTCCCAGAAAATTCAGCAGCAGTCATAAAATCATTGTAATCCGGAGCGGTTTTCGAATTAAGTTCAGCCACACGCTGATATCCCACGGCTTTAGGCACTTGCGTATTGGCATGCTTGTTATCCAGATTATCAATGCGCCTTGCCATACTGTCGAAAATCTGCTTATGTGAGAAGCGCTTCGCCGTATCGAGGTATTTAGGATTGCCGGTCATTTGCCGGGCATCCGCATACACTTCATTCATACCGCCGAATTCATTATCCAGCATACGCTCCATTTGCCGGTCGTCTAAATTAGAAATAACGTCGACGCCCCAGTCACAAAAACTTCAGGAAGATCTTTTTCGCTTTTTCATTTTTACCGTAAAGCCAGGCATCCCGCAGTCCGGCATAGGTTTTATGCATATTATACCAGCAACCCAATAGTTCCATACAATGCCTACATTCCCTTTTCTTATTTCTTCTGCAAACTTCTTACTGTTTGGAAAACCGCAAATAGAGCCGTCACCATTAGCCTGCTGTACACGTGCAAATTCAGAAACCATATAATCCATGCGTTTTTGCATTCCAGATTACCTGTAGCGGCATAATGAATGGCTAAAGCAGTCAGATAGTGCCCACCGATATGCCCGTCAAGACCGTCTTTTTCCCAATTACCATACGTTTCCGCTTTCTTAGGTAATCCTGCTTCACGCAGGAAAGGAGCCAGCAAACGATCGGTATCATACTGAAGCAGAACCTTAACGTTCAAATCACAAGCATGCTTAAAAGGACCTGCGGTTATTCTCACATCTCCCAGAGGGAAAGTGTTCGGATAAAGCGCGTCCTGCGCAGTAAGGCTTGTAAAACTAATCGTTATCAGTAACAATAGAATCCATTTTTCTTCATTTCCTAATCCTTGATTTATTTCCACTTATAATCATACTTTCATATGATCTGACACAATGCAAAAATAGGCCTATTATGCTATAGTCATTGTCAATTTCAGACATTTGATTTTAGATTTCAGATAAAACTTCTTTCGTAGCCTCACCGCAACTCTACCGTACTTACTCCGTACATTTTTCAAAAGATGTAACATCATGAAAGAAACGTGTAACATCATTATTGGGCTGAGAAAACAGAATGCCGTATGTTTGCGACATAAAATTCAGAACCATGAAAAACATTGCAATCATCTTAGTATGCGCATTGGCGTATTGCTTCGGGGTACAGGCACAAAGTAGTATCCCCCACTCCCGAGGCCGGTTTCGACGTAGAAAAACAGGAATAGCCCAAGGGAAAATAGAAACGGTGGCTTATAACTCTAAAACCGTCGGTACGAAGCGGAAAGCATTGGTTTATACCCCTCCCGGCTTCAGCAAAAGCAAGAAATACCCCGTACTTTATCTTCTGCATGGTATCGGTGGCGATGAACTGGAGTGGTTCAATAATGGCAAACCGCAAGTCATTCTCGATAACCTGTATGCCGAAGGCAAACTAACGCCGATGATCGTAGTACTCCCCAACGGAAGGGCCATAAAAGATGACCGCGCTACGGGCAATATCATGGCTCCGGATAAAGTAGAAGGCTTCGCCATTTTTGAAAAAGATCTGTTGAACGACCTGATTCCCTTTATTGAAAAGACATATCCTGTAATCAAGAATCGAGAGAGCAGGGCCATTGCAGGCCTGTCAATGGGTGGCGGGCAATCTCTAAACTTTGGTCTGGGAAATCTGGATAAATTCGCCTGGGTAGGAGGATTCTCATCCGCTCCCAACACCAAAGCACCCGAAGTGCTTGTCCCGAATCCGGAAGCTACCAAACAGCAACTGAAACTGTTGTGGATATCCTGCGGAGACAATGACAACCTAATGTCCTTCAGCGAGCGTACTCACCTCTATCTGCAACAGCATCGGATTCCCCACATCTTCTATGTGGAGCCCGGAGGCCACGACTTCAATGTATGGAAAAACGACCTCTACCTGTTCTCTCAATTGCTATTCAAGCCTGTAGATACATCAAGCTTCGATAAATACGGCCTTCACGGGACACGCGCGGAATCCAACGTACGGAATTCCAAATATCCGCAACTGACAGCAGACCACCGCGCTATTTTTCGCATAAACCCCGGATGCACAGAAAGTACAGATAGATCTGGGACGGAAATATGATATGGTCAGACAGGAAGGGGGCATCTGGGAAACGGTAACCGATTCTTTGGGTGAAGGTTTCCATTACTATTCACTATTGATTGACGGAGTGGCGGTAGCCGATCCTGGAAGTGAAACTTTCTATGGCATGGGACGCATGGCAAGCGGCATTGAAGTTCCTTTCAAAGGTGGAGAATATTATGCACTGAAGGATGTGCCGCACGGTGATATCCGCATGAAACGTTACTACTCGGAAGTAAGCCGTTCGTGGAGACGCTTCTTTGTATATACGCCTGCCGGATATGACACCCACACGACTGAAAAATATCCTGTTTTTATATCTGCTGCATGGTGGTGGAGAAGATGAACGCGGCTGGGCTACGCAAGGTAAAACGGACCTGATAATGGACAACCTGATCGCTGAGGGAAAGGCTAAACCGATGTTGATAATAATGCTAGACGGCAATATGGCTTCTGCCGGATTCAATGCCGGTGCCTTGAAAGCATTCGAAGCCGAGCTGATGCAGGCTATCATTCCATTTGTAGAAAAGAACTATCGCGTCAGAAAAGAACCGGACAGCCGCGCACTTGCAGGCCTCTCTATGGGAGGCATACAGACACTTTATGCCGGCCTATACCATACAGATATGTTCGCTCATCTCGGTGTATTCAGTTCCGGATGGCTACCTTTCTACCAGAAAATCGCAGATGACCAATACGAGTTTATCAGCAAGAATAAAGCAGCGATAGACTCTCAACTCAGATTACTCTGGATTGCCATGGGAGGTAAAGAAGATATAGCCTATCAGAACTGTCAGAATATGCTTAAAGAGTTTGATACGCTAAAACTGAAGTATACATATTCCGAATACCGGGTGGACACACCGCCGGTATGGAGGAATAATCTGTATCATTTTGCACAATTGTTATTCAACAAATGACAAAAGACACATTAGAAAACAATCTATCTTCTTACTCAATACTTACAAGGATTATCACAAATATATCTGATTTTGAAATTCAAATATCTAATATCAAAAGCCACTCATCCTTCGATAGCTTACTTTTGTCGCATGGTGTCTTATTGAACAAATAATAACATAAATATTTACGTATAAAAAAAGATTAGATTGGTTATGAAAAGAATTCAAGTCGTTTTATTATTGTTTGCTATTGTCCCTATGTTTGCAATAACAAAAGCAATAGCCGGTAATAATAATCAGCCCAAAACGTCCAAGTTTGTTTATCATGGAGCCGGTAATCCGTATCTACCGTTATGGGAACATTTGCCGGACGGAGAACCCCGTGTTTTGAAGATCCCGACAATCCGGGAAAATTTCGTGCTTACATCATCGGTTCGCACGATGTCCGCTTCGGCAGTTATTGCGGGCCGGACATCAGAATGTGGTCGGCACCTGTAGAAGATTTATCAAGTTGGCGTGACGAAGGGCCTATCTTTACCTATCAGGTAGAAGGACAATGGGATGTGATGTACGCTCCCGACCTTGTTGAAGTGAAAAGGAAGGACGGCACAAAAGAATATTATCTGTACCCGCATAGCCGCGGTAGAGACAGAGAAGCGATGGTTGCCAAAGGAAGCCGCCCCGACGGGCCTTTTTAACCCCCATCAACCTGACTGCTGATGGTACAAAAACTCTGCCCGGAAGTATTCTGGGATTCGACCCGTCGGTATATATCGAATATATTACGGATCCGAACGATCCGGATTATGAAATCGGATTCAGAGCCTATGGATACTGGGGATTCCAACGTTCATTAGCCGCTCAACTGGACCAAAACACCATGTATTCCGTACGCCCGGGAACAGAGTTTATTCCTTATTTCATGCCGGCAGGCGTTCGCAGAGGTAACAATCGCGGTCCGAAGAATATTTCATATCCACATATCTTTCCCGGAGAGGACCTCGAAGCATTCAACTTCTTTGAAGCTTCATCCATACGTAAGATCGGAAACAAATACGTGACCATCTATAGCGGACATTCAGGTCCCGACTATGGATTGGGCAGTTCCAACTCCACTTTGCGTTACGCTTATGGTGATTCTCCACTGGGTCCATGGAAAAGCGGCGGCGTTCTGGTCGATTCGCGTGCCCCGGTGTTAAATCAAGATGGTTCACACCTGCAAACAACTAATGCAGGACACAATACACACGGAAGTATAGAACTCATTAACGGACAATGGTATGTATTCTATCACCGTCCACCACGGGGATTCGGCAACGCACGCCAGTCAATGGTAGCCCCAATCCATGTAGAATGGGATAAGAAACCGGTGTCGGAAGGCGGTAAAGTTTCCATCAGAGCCTACGATCCGTATGCAAAAAATAAAATCTGGACAGCCAAAGACAGCCAAGGAAATGAATACAAAGGAGCAGAAGTAACCTCGGAAGGATTCCATATATTCGGCCTTGATCCCTATCAGTATTATTCCGCGGGATTTGCATGTTATCTCTCCGACGGACGTATCCAGCAGGATTCATGGGACATCTGGGATAATCATGCCCCCATCACAAACGTGAAAAACGGCAATATAATAGGATATAAATACTTTGGCTTCGGCGGATTGAATAAAGACAAACTGGGTTTGAAAGCTTTCGAAGGAACCAAAAAGGGAAACCAAACAGCCTTCAACCTCTTCCTTACACCCAAAACATCAAAAACGTTTAAAGTGAACGTTTGGTTAGATGGTCCGTGGGATAACGAAACCTGGAAAGGGACGAAGATAGGCGAAATTGTTGTTCCCGCCAACTCGGCGCAGAAAACGGAACAGTTTACAATTGATGTATCGAAGTTTGTTGACCACCTGGACAAGAAACATGCAATCTATCTCGTTGCTGAAAGCGAAGAAACGGGCAATCTTTTCGATTTAGCCGGCTTGGGATTCAGCTCAAACAAGAAGAAGATCACTCGATTGTCCCCAAAGTAAATATAGAGGTCAATGGAAAAGCAATCGAAGTGCCGGCAACTCCTGTACGCTCTACTGAAAGCAATGGTATTACCGGCTATGACATCTATGAAGCTGTTTACAAACTTCCGGCCGGAACTACCGGAACCCCTACTGTATCGGCATCAGCTACTGATAAGAATGTGAAAGTAGAGATTATCCGAGGCAACATCGATTTCGGAACTGCTATTGTGAAATTCGATTATAAAGGGGTAGTTAAAACATATAAGGTTGTGTTTACTCCTCTTGCATAAGAATATCAGAATGTAACCATGAAAAAAAAACATTTACTATTCTATTATTTATATGTGCAGCCACAGGGATAAATGCACAAGATAAATTGTATCCCAACGAGTTTCCGCTCTCACAAATAACACTCCTCGAAGAGGCCGTTGAAACATGCCCGGGACTTGAATATCGAGACATTGCTCAAGTACGACTGTGACCGTTTGATGGCTCCTATCGAAAAGAAGCAGGGCTGACACCCAAAGCTAAATGTTATCCCAACTGGGACGGATTAGACGGACACGTCGGAGGACATTACCTCACAGCTATGGCCATCAACGCAGCCACCGGCAATGAAGAATGTCGTAAGCGTATGGAGTACATTATCAGTGAAATTGCCGAATGTGCCGAAGCCAATTGCAAGAATCATCCCCAATGGGGTGTTGGCTACATGGGCGGAATGCCTAACAGCCAGAATATTTGGAATGGCTTTAAAGACGGAGACTTCCGCGTATACAGTGGCTCATGGGCACCGTTCTACAATTTGCATAAGATGTATGCCGGCTTACGCGACGCATGGCTATATTGCGGCAATGAACAGGCAAAGAGTCTTTTTCTACAGTTTTGCAATTGGGCAATCCACATCACATCAGGATTGTCGGACGAACAGATGGAACGGATGCTTGGCAACGAGCATGGCGGCATGAACGAAGTACTTGCTGATGCGTATGCCATTACTCATGAGCAAAAGTACCTTGACTGCGCAAAGCGTTTCTCCCACAAACGGTTATTTACTCCTATGTCGCAGCGGCAAGACTGCCTCGACAATATGCACGCCAATACGCAAGTACCCAAAGTTATCGGCTTTGAGCGTATATCAGAGCTGTCGGGAAATGAGGATTATCATGTGGCAAGTTCATTCTTCTGGGATATCGTAACCGGCGAGCGCAGCCTTGCATTTGGCGGAAACAGCCGTCGTGAGCATTTCCCTGCCAAGGATGCTTGTATGGACTTCATTAACGACATTGACGGTCCTGAGAGCTGTAACACCAACAATATGTTGAAACTTACAGAAGACCTCCACCGTCGTAATCCGGAAGCGCGGTATGCCGACTACTACGAGCTTGCCACATTCAACCACATACTCTCCACCCAGCACCCGGAACATGGAGGCTACGTCTATTTCACGCCTGCCCGTCCCCGCCACTATCGCAACTACTCCGCTCTAATGAAGCAATGTGGTGTTGTGTCGGCACCGGTATGGAAAACCATGGCAAGTACGGACAGTTCATCTACACCCATGCAGGCGATGCCCTTTTTGTGAATCTATATGCGGCTTCACAGCTCGACTGGAAGGAACGCGGCATCACGTTACGTCAGGAGACGGCTTTCCCTTATTCTGAAAACAGTACTATTACTATTGCGGAAGGTAAAGGCACATTCAATCTCATGGTGCGTTATCCGGGATGGGTACATCCGGGCGAATTCAAGGTCAGTGTAAACGGAAAGCCTGCCGACATCATTACAGGCCCGTCATCCTACGTCAGCATCAATCGCAAATGGAAAAAAGGCGATGTAGTAAACATCAATTTCCCAATGCACTCATCCCTGCGCTATCTACCCAACGAACCGCAGTACGTTGCTCTCATGCATGGACCTATCCTTCTCGGAATGAAAACCGGTACAGAGTCGATGGCTTCACTTATAGCGGATGATAGCCGCTTCGGGCAGTATGCAGGTGGTCCAAAGCAGCCTATTGATAAAGCTCAATCCTCATCAACAATGACATTGCCAGTATCCCGTCACAGCTCACTCCTGTGCCTGGTAAACCGCTGCACTTCACACTCAGCACCCGCACGGAGAACAAGATTGAAGGAGAATTGCAACCATTCTTCGAAATTCATGACTCTCGTTACATGATATATTGGCTTGCCCTCACCGAAGGTAGCTACAAGCAGTATATCGATAACATTGCCAAGCAGGAACAGGAGCGTCAGGCACTCGAAGCAAGCACTGTCGACAAAGTGCAGCCAGGCGAACAGCAACCGGAGACCGACCACCAGATGGAGACCGACGAGTCATACACCGGTAACACAAATAATGTCTTCTATCGCGATGCCCGCAACGGACATTATTTTAGCTACCTCATGCAAACCGATGGTCTGACTAACCTCAAGCTGCGACTCAAGTATTGGGGAGTGGGCGAATGGAAAAGCCATGAATTCGATATCTATATTGATGATGTGCTTCTCCGTTCCATCAACAACACCGGCAAATATCGCATATCAGAGTTCAAGGCGAAACCTATGACATTCCGGCTACTCTTTTGCAGGATAAGAAACAAGTACGCGTCAAGTTTGTGGCAAAACCCAACAAGCAAATAGGTGAAATATATGGTAAGATTAATAAAACAGTAGCTGGATAGCTACTGTTTTATTTCTTTTCCAATACGGATACAAGCTCCGCCACCCGGCGCTAACTTTATATTCAGAACTTCATTCCGCGTTACTTTCTTTTTCGAAACCTTAATCGTTTCTCTGTTACTCAAATAATGGGCATTCTCCCCATCTTCTACAATTTCCGCTTCATAGTCTCCTTTACCTAAGAAAGACAGCCGCACACGTAAAGTTCTACTTTCTTCGTTAGTTGCAGCTCCTACCAAGAACACCCCATCTTCCGCTTGACGCATCATTACGATATATTCCCCTATTTCGCCATCCAAAGTCTTACTTTCCAACCAAGGCATCTTCTGTGCAGACAAAAGCGGAGTAAAGCAGGGTATTTACGATAATATTCAGGAATATCCGGAATAATCGTTGCGCCGGAGAAAGTGATCAATGTTCGTGCAGCTTCCGATACCACCGTTGAAGGTACCTCCTGATTATTATCCGAACGCGTCGTTTTCCCCTGTCGCAAGTCAAACATACCATTATTCATATCAATCGGGCCGGCTATCATATTCACAAATACCGAAGTAACAAAGGTCTTGGGATAGAAAATCTCATGGCCGTCAATTGAGCCTTGCAATATTCACGCGTCACAGCATTGGGCCACGTCCGCATCTGCCCATAGGGATGCACCGGATAATCATGAAAATCTACCAATAATTTATACCGTGCACACATTTCAGTTATACTCTTCGTTCTGGTATTCTTCTCTTCGCCATCTCCAGCCATAAAACCATACTTCACCCCGGCAGCTCCCCATGCGCCATATTGCTTCAAGGTTTCCTCCAACGGATAATTACGTCCTCCTACATCATTCAGATACAGCCAAATGCCTACTCCTTTCTGTTTTCCATATTGAATCAGCTTTCGTACATCCCTGGCCTTATCTCCCTTTACAGGATCTGAGCCTTGCTCAAACTCAGGTCCATACCAGTTGGCATCAAGAACCAGATAGGCCAAACCCTGTTCGGCGGCAAAATCAACCATTCTTTCCCAAGAAGGATAAGACATTGTATAATGAAATCCTTCCCATTGAGCACCATTGATACGCCAGTCCCACAATGCAACTCCCAGGCTTTACCCATGAAAAATCATAATCTCCGGAAGGTTCCGGATTCAATAATTCCAAGAGATGAGAATCTACCAGATCGCCCGGACGATTGCCGCAAAGAACCACACGCCATGCCGATTGATACCCCGCATGAAGCAAATGCGGCTTTACAGACACAGAAAACAAACATTGCCCTTTTTCCGACTTTAGTTTCAAAGGTTCCCTTCATCCAGACAAGCTTCATGGACAGCCAGATATAAATCATCCGCAGCCTTCACCGTCATCACAGGCAAGCGCTCACCATCAGTTTCCGTCAATCGTTCCGGACCGATATTATGCCTTTCACCATTATAAAACCATGCAGTATAATCGCCTGCAAAATTAAAAGTAGTAAGTTCCAATGCAGAACCTGCATCTTGAGGCGACACATAGCGAAAAGCCACACCTTCATTATAAGCCCGTGCCACTACCTCCAAAGCATCCGATGATTTCGCTTCATTCACAAAAGACAGCTTCATCTCATTGTATTTATCGGGTACCACGGCACGCTTTCCCCACAGAGGCTTCCAAACAGAATTCACTTTGTTACGAGTAACCTTTCCCATTTTCCATCCCCGGAAAGGAAAAGTCAGCCCATCTTCCGTTTTAAACCCCAATGCAGAAGCATCAATCACTTGTTTACGCTTCACAGATAATTGATAAGTCAGCTCACCGGCATCCGTTTGAATAATCGCTAACTGTATCTTTCCGTCAGGCGAATCAACCGTGTATTTTTTTTCACCGGCATAACAATAGGTTCCTATCAATAAGAACAACAAACACAATCTTCTCATAATCCGATTTTATCACATCAATAAACTTTATTAAATACCGGCTTCATTATAAAACTGAATTCATAATTACCGTACGGCAAGCGGTATTGCGGATAAGCGATAGCTCCCCAACTATTTTCACAAGCCAGCCCCAATTGAGCCTTGTCTATGCAAAGATTCGTATAATCCACGGGATTACTTCGGCGAATGACGCTGATCTTTATTCAATCCGTCGTCCAAAGATTCAATCGTATAATTCAGAGCCGATGCCGAGAACGGTGCTTCCGCAACAAATTGCAACCCGGACCCCGCTTCATTCAGTTGTCTCCACCAACGTATATCAGTCTTAGTACCCGTTTCTTGCGGACGGATATATGGATAGAATTGTTCAGCCACCGTCTGGCGATAAATTCCCAAATCCGTTGCATGATTACGGTCCGAATAGTTTTCCACAGGACCTCTGCCATAATAGTTGATTCTATAGAACTCGTCAGGCATCTGCATCTGCATGCCGAAGCGGAACATATCAGGTACTTTCTCTGCTTCACCGGCAACCATTTTCTGGGTAACTTTTATCTCACCTGTATTATTTATCACATAAGTCAGATATAATTTAGCAGATACATCAGGCATTTCATATCCGGCCTCAACTACAATCATTCCATTTTCCTGCTTATTGGTAAATGAAGTTCTTTTCAGTTTTGGATTCAACCATACTCTGTATTTATGCTGCAACCTTTGGCACCATAATCGTTGTCAGTAGGCGCGCGCCAGAAATTAGGCACGAGTTGTCCGCCATCATTCATTAATTCTTTGCCTGCAACCTTATATCTGCTCAGGAAACCATTGTTCTTCGCAAACTCGATAATGAAATCCTCACCTTCAATGATCAGATAATTGCCATCATTATTATTCACGGAAGGAGCAACCGATTCTATATTCGCTTTCTTCACATTCACTAATGCCATATCGGGTGCTTTATAGGGAATGACGGACATTTGAGCTTTTGCAACAGTAAATCCGGGAGATAATAAGGTTTCAGCCTTTTTAAGTTTATAAGACACATTCAGTAATAGTTCTTTGTCTTTATACGAATTTACATCGGAGATGTCCAGTTTTAGTTTCGCCTTTTGTTGAGGAGCAACATTCAGATTGCTAACAGTGCCGGCTTCTACCAATTCACCATCTGCCAATAACTGCCAATCCAGATAATAAGCGGAAAGATCACGGAAGAAATTCTCATTAAAGATTTCTATTTCTCCATTTTGCAGGTTGACGGGATGTGTCCAAATGGACTGATAAAAGTAACCCACTTCGTACATGTGCGGATTCGGTACCCTGTCAGGCTTATCAGACCATTATCACAGAAATTATTGTCAGAACCATCGTACTTATTAAAATCTCCGCCATACGCATATATTTCAATACCGTCTTTATTTTTCCAACGCACAGACTGGTCAACAAAGTCCCAAATAAACCCACCCTGGAATTTCGGATATTTACGTATCAGGTCCCAATATTCTTTGAATCCACCCATAGAATTACCCATAGCATGTGCATATTCACACTGTATAAGCGGCTTAGTAGCATTACTCTTGGCATAATCCTCACATGCACTGTACCACAAATACATCGGGCAGAAAATATCGGTATAATAATCATGACCGGCCTGTTCATACTGCACGGGACGTGTCGCATCTTCCGCTTTTATCCAACGGTAGCAAGCCTCAAAGTTAGGGCGGGACCGGTTTCAAAGTTGCCCAATGACCAAATAATAACCGAAGGATGATTGTAACTGCGCTGCACATTACGCTGGTTACGTTCCAGATGTGCTTTGGCAAAAGAAGCATGTTTAGAAAGCTGATTATTAGTATATAACATTCCGTGCGCCTCTACATTAGCCTCAGCTACGACATACAAACCATACTCATCGCACAATTCATACCAAAGATTATCGTCAGGATAATGACACGTACGCACAGCATTAATATTGAATTGTTTCATAATCCGAATGTCCTGCAACATACGCTCCCGTGAAACAACATATCCATAATCGGGATCCATTTCATGGCGGTTGGCACCTTTAATAAGTACAGGCTGTCCGTTCACAAGCAGCTGAGCATCCTTAATCTCCACTTTACGGAAACCCACTTTTACCGGAATAACTTCTAAAATATCATTGCCATTCTTTAAAGTAGCGGTCAGGCAATAAAGATTGGGCATTTCCGCACTCCATTTAAGAGGATTCTTAACCTCCATAACAGTCGAAAGACTGCCCGAACCATTCAACCGGGTATTTGCAACCACATTGCCTTTCGCATCCGACAGTTCTAGCTCTACGGTACCCCGTCCTTTCACTGGAGGCAATGTCCAGTGATCCGTTGGTATATTGCTGATCCAAATCGGGAGTAACCCTTATGTCCTGTATACAAGTCTTGTTGCGAGCATATAAATAGCAATCACGTCCCACACCCGAAAAGCGGAAGAAATCCTGATCTTCAGATATGACCCGTCACACCAACGGAACACCTGAAATGCAATCAGATTTTCCCAGGTTTGAGATAACCCGACAAATCAAACTCCGCTTCCAGTTTGCTGTCTTCACTATACCCAACATACTTACCATTTACCCACAAATAGATATTAGAAGTGACAGAACCAAAATGCACAAAGATTTGCTTATTCTTCCATTCCGCCGGTATGACAATCTCTTTTCGATAGGATCCTACATGATTGTTGGCTACAGGTATTTTCGGAGGATCAGTTCTGAATTGGTTCTTCCATGGGTACCCTACATTGACATAAATAGGATCACCATAACCATTTAACTCCCATACAGCAGGTACTTTCAGTTCATCCCACGCACTATCATTATAACCCAACTGATAAAAATCATCCGGACGCTGGTCAGCATTCCTTACCCAATTAAATTTCCACATCCCATTCAGAGACAGAAAATTATCAGATTCTTCCTTAACACCTGTACGGGCAGCATCGTATGATTCATAAGCAAAATAATTAGCGTGCATCGGAGCACGATTCACAGCATTTACCTCCGGATCTCTCCACTCATTTTTTTGGGATAAAGCAACCGTTTGCAATCCAATAGCCAACGCAAATAGGCTGAATAGTCTCTTCTTCATATCATTATTATTTGAAATTATCCTATAGGATACAAATGTAGAGCTTAACCTGCCCACAGACTTTCAAAATTAAATATATGATTTTTAAAATTAGATATATCTCAGACTCCTTCCTCCTATTTATAGCTTTTAATAATATATCTTCTTGCCTCTCTTATTGGAGAAGGAAAGATAATCTTTTACCTTTACATCATAGTATGACTTTGCAATTCCATCATCATTGGAAGGCAATTTGTCTTTTTCATGCGGCAACTCAAGAATATCAATTACCTCTACACTCTTTTTCAGTTTAGGGAAAAGCAGACTGACATAGATATATTTGGAGTTAAAACCTTCCACAGTCAATAATCGATCTTGGGAGCTCCTCCGTCATATCCTCTCACATGGTATTCATCACCCGTTTTTCTGTCTATTATCACAAAACCGGGACTGTAATACAACCATTGCCAATCAAAGTAAATAGGTTGAAGAAACGTTACTTTCGTGTCTTTTGCTCTTCTTTCAATGGAATATAACAAAGGTTTTGTTCCTGTTGCTCTGTTATAGGGCCTGTCAGCAACCTCAATGCTATCTTTAGGAAGCGCATAGGCTGCATCATATATTTCCCTGATCCCGATTTCTTGTTTGATCCACTACCTCCGTACTCCTGTCAATTTCGGACGCAATTCCTTTCCCATGTCCATCTGTAACCTACTAACCAACAGCGGCATGGCTTCGCGCATAATCCCCATTGCCGACTCTTTATACCGCTCGCCCAAAGGAGATTCAAATTCAGACACATTCATCTTTGCCACAGACAGAGTATACGATAGAACCTCATCAATAGAAGCCGACGCGCCGGTAACTTCCATCAACTTTTTCAAAGATACTTCGTACTCATTCGTCTTATCAGGTTGCTGCGCAGAAACCGGCAGAATAAAAGTCGACAATATGATTATACACACCGCTACTCTAAAAATAGTTTTGTTTCTCATGATATCATTTTTAAATAGTTCATTATATTTATTGCATAGATAGTGTTTTTATATGAGAAAAACTAATTAAAAACGGAAATCACATACTGTCGAGTTTACATCAATCTTTCCTACATCCTACACCAACTATCATTTTTCACTTGATTATCAAACAGATAGGCGATGTATAAAGTGGTGTAGGAAAGTGTAGAAAAGTTCCATCCTACACCCAAAAAACAGATAAAAAAGATGTTTTTAAGTTTGTAACACACTAATTTTCAAAGCTTTAATACATACAATACAAACTTTGCCCGAATTCATACACAGACCCCTTTTTAGCCTGAATTATTCATCGAAAGAGTTAAAAGAGATCACTTCGCTAGAAATTAAAGAATTAAACTACATAAGCCCATCATATAGAAAGCTGAATTACAGAGGAGAAACTTGATATGCTACTTCCTTTTTCCTATAAAGTATTAAGGATAATGTCATTATGCTATAAGCAAAATCTTGTTTTTCAGTTGTGGGCTGTGTAGCCCGCAATTGCGGGATGAACAGCCCACAATTGGAAAACGTAGAGCCCGCAACTGTAGGACGAAGTTTTGCTACAGGCAAAAGAACAAAAACAATAAAGCAAAGTGTAGTTTCATACTACCTTCTAGCTATTCTGCTCATTGTTCCTAAGTATTCTGTTGCCTAACATCATGAAAAGGATCAGAGTTTACAAAAACATATTTATAATCTGAATATCAATATATTATAGTTTAAAATACTTTCTCAAGGTGTAGGATTAGGAAATAGAGAAATATCTTTCCCTGTAAGAAAAAAGCTGAAGCTTATTTAGTAATCGAGAATTTGGTACTTTCATCAGCACTGATTTATGATTTTTCATCATCGGTTTATTATATCAATGCCAATTAATGCAGCGATTCATAATAAAATATCACAGAATTTGAATCTTCAGTTAACTTCTTTAATTCATTTATCTTATCCAAATCAGAATGCACTTTACCTGTATGTAAAAAAACTAAAAGGAACTGTATTTGGTCAGTTTTAACATATTCACTTGCAACTTCATCATCTGATTATGGTTGCACCGAATAAATTATCGTATACAATAATTGACTTATAATGTATCGCATTTCCTTATAATATCTTTTCTTCTTCAAAAAGCAGTCCACTATTATCATAACAAATACCCAAATAAGTAGCGTTACAGGTGTCCTATACTCTTTTTCCAAAGGATTCTTTAGAATAATATAAAAGTTTAAAGATACTAATAAGATTTCACTGAATAAAACAATCAAATGTCTCATATTATCTACATTTACATTATATGACCATTAGCGAACAAGTAATCAGTTATTTCATTTATAGAATACATATCCACCTTACGCTTTTCAGTTCTGGAAAAAGGCGATTCAAATCCTCTATACCAAAGTTTCTTTTAAGAATTACTCCGTCGGGTGATATCAACATCAATACCGGTATTTTATTTATTCCATACGAATTCACAAACGAATAATCCGCCAGCACTTGTGTCCAAGGGAGCCCTAACCGCTTAAGTGCTTTTTCCCAGTCTTTCCTATCACGGTCTATTGAGATAGATAATAACTTCAGATTTTTGGAAGCATATTTTTCGCCCGCATTTCTGATTTCCGGTAACTCTGCAATGCAAGCCCCGCACCACGAAGCCCAGATATTCACTAGCACATAATGCCCATTCCCTATATAATCCGACAAATATACTTTTTTGTGCCGTCCGGTAATTCTACTTTAGAATCAACAAAACTACTACCTTCTTGCACACTAAGCAATTTTGTTATAAACCGATTGCTTTTCAACACGGGAGAGGCACCGGCAAGCATAGCATTTAATTCGTCACCGGTAATCTGTTCCTGAAAAAGACGAATCCAAAATGCGGGAATTATATTATCAAGATTCTCATAAACAGTTCTTTTTATAAATTCCTTTGTTTGTTTTATCACCTTTTCACGGGTAATTGCATATAATTCTTTTTTTCTTTCAGTTTCAACATTCAGACTGTCAATTTCTTAAAAAGCATCTATACCAGCTTGATTCAGCACCTGATACTCTCTCAACTCTTTTTGAAATACATCATTAATCGGGTACCTTCGCACCAACCCTCCTTACCATCTGTACAAATACGAATATTTCCATTCTCAAGTACGGTGAAAATCCCACCCATACCATCAATGCATACAGCCGCCCAGCAAGACTGCAACAGCTCTCCTTTAAAAACGAATTTTCCATTCACAACATTCGTACTATCAGCCTGTTACCGATTATCCTCTTCCAACATAACCAAAGCAACTTTTCGGCCTTCATATTCGTGATCTGTACTTCCCTCAATACTGTAATGTACTTGAGAGAAGGTTCTTCCTCCTACGAGAAACAAGATTATTAATAGTACTATTTTTCTTATCCATTTTAATATTATTATCAACGATTCAGTAAAAAACTACTCTCTTTCAATAATCCCTTCTTCCTCCAATTTTCTTCTTTAACCGATAATAGGTATCAAGTTTACGATTCCAAACGTCGTCGTTATCATCACTCAACAAACATGCTTTCTTTTCAGGAGGCTTTCATGACTTTTTCTTCTGTAACAGTAGAGGTAATTTCATTCAATTCCGCAAATTCCACTTCTATTTCATCCCCTATTTTAAAACTCTCCTCCATTCCATGTAACATGTATTTCTTCGGGCATTTTCAAACCTCCGATATTCCAATAGCCTCCATCATATCCATGTTGCATTATCATAAGACTAACTTCACCATTTGGAATACCCGCTTTCCAAACAGTATCCCTCCATTTTACAATAATTCCTTTCATGCTATATAAGTCCCCTTCCTTTTAATTCCATTTTTAATTGCTCATATCTCCTTTTCATCTCATTGCGATCACAATCTTTAATTGTCAAGACAGGCGATACCTTATCCGTATCGACCATTTTTATCAAGACTCTGTCACCTTCTTCCAACTTCTCTGTGAGCCAAGTGAGATAATGCAGAACATCACTTCCTTTTATTTTGATTCTGCCGGAAGAACATCCGAATGCCAAATCCGCAAATACAAAATAATCAGAAGCGGCAACTATAGGTTCCCGACCATTTATACTTATTTCAAAGCCTATCATAATCACTTATTATACAAAGCTCTATCACTTTTTTTTATTTGATAATTTTTTAATCATAACCACCCATACACCCACAAAATCCCGATGCACCGGTAAAAAGAGAGTGAATAATTGTAGGTTCTTCAATTCCAAACCATTGACACATGTATATCCGTATTATATACCCCAATATTAGTGCTATTAAAAGCCCTAACGCATATTTAATAATTTCTTTTATCATTGATTTATTACATATTGCAGACACATTTAAAACTTCAAGCCTTTCTGCTCCTTTTTTTAATTCTATACTGTTCAAAGTGCTATATATTTCCTTCTATGAAATGGAAAACTCACAGCTAATGTTTGTTTTACCTATTTTTCTTTGATAATAGAAAAAAAACACGAACTAACATATGAATAGCAACCATAACAGCTATCGTAAGACATACGATCATCCAAAATGTTATATCTTTTTCATTGAAAAGATACTGCAATAGAAAAGCAACTACTGCACCTCCTATAAATGTATTTCAAAACAAATGAATACTTCATATTATTGATCATTTAGTTGTTATTTTAGTAGAATCACTCTTTTATCATTTACTGATCCTTAACTTCATCTTCATCTACCCATTCAGACAATTTCTTGATTTTTTCTTCTAATAAATCAAGATCTTTTTTTTGATATCGAATCATAGTCTTTGACTTCATAATACCAATTCTTAATATCAGGGTATTTTTTTCGAATCTCTTCAACCCTCACTTCCACCTCCTCAGGGTCATTCACACTTCTGAAGGGCAGTCCTCAATGATAGTATCATCATTGGCACAGCTTTGCCAACCCACACAGACTACTATTAATAAACCCAACAAGTACTTCATAACGATAAAATTTATGGTTGTTTTAAACTATCATTTCAAATAATATAAAAAGCAATACAAAAGTCGCAATACTTCAATTACCATATACGTAGGTAAAAGATTTGCTATCCTTTCTTGAACCATTGCCTTAAGTTCATTCTACTAAAAAACCAATTTCACATAGTATTCTTTCATTCAAAATTAACTGTATAGATAAACATTTCATATAACTAAACCAAACTCAAAGCGTATACAAATTTTGCATTAGAAGGACCAATATTGAATAAAGTGCCAAAAAGTGACACATCTTTTATTAAATTACAAGTAGAAAATTTTATAAATCCACACATTCTTAGTACCTTCATTTTATTAAATAGTAGGATGGGATCCCCATCCTACTAAATTATTCTAACTCCATATGTGAATTTATACAAACTATAGATTTCTAACCATCTCAAGAACGCTCAATAGTAATGCTACGAAAACAATGAAACTTGGTATATAAGCCCTAACACCCCTTTCTTTATTCTATAAAAAATTTACCAATAGTATAAAGAAAAATAGAAAGCCACATCAATATATATATAATAGAAGGATATAGGTAGTTCATGGAATAATTAAAATAAAATTTATTAATCAACATAAACAATACATATACACTGGCAGTTCCTATAATAATACAGTAAAGTATTTTCATAGCCAATACTATTTTGCATTCTTTAGACAATCAGCGAAACTACGATCTGCTAAAGTTATAGCATATTCATAAGCAGCAGAAGCAGCAACCGCACAAAGACATACACCAATTCCGCCCGTCGCACAAGAGCAAGCAAGCATTGCCGATACATAAATTGAAGAAGCATAAGAATAATCTTCATTACGCCTACGTTCACATTCATCAGCTGCACCGCCTTCACTACGGGTTTTCACCATCATATTCAGAGCATTATCAGAAGACCTCACAAAAAGATTCATCCGTTCAGAAGCATCCAATTGTTGAAAATCAGCATAATTCAATAGAGTTTCTTTAGTACTTTCCACCATTAAAAGTTCGTTTTTAACATCTATTTTACCAACCAGCTCAGCCATATAATCATCATTATTCAGATTACTCATAAGTTCGTCAAATTCCTCCAAACTCAATGTCGAAGTATACGATTTGAGCTTTTCTGCGAGAGCCATGCAACTCACTCTAAACTCCATATACTCATTTGATTCAATTACGCGATCAATTATCTGATCATTACCTTCCTCTTCAACAACTTTGTCATTTTCCGAATTACAGCTCGATAACGTAAAAATAACAGATAATACTAACATGCCTATAGAGGACACCATTCTCATTGTTTTACAAACCATAACAATAAACTTAATAATTTTAAAAAGGCATAATAAACACAATAGAATGTAGGTATAGAAACTATTGTTCTTTCTTGAATCGCTGCCTTTTGATTCATCCTACTCAAAGTTTTAATATCACATAATATTCTTTCATTTTAAAATTTACATAAAGGAAAGAGTTTTGTATAAAAAAATCAAATTCAAAGCGTATACAAATTTTTCAATATCAAATTTGTATACGCTTTGAGCTATCTTTCTTATCTAAACAGCTTCTTGATAAACTCCGGCAGTAAATCACAATCTACCCCCATCTTCCTTTTTAAGCGACAACATCTCATACGGAAAGATCTTGGTAAAATATGCAATGATGCATTTTCTTCAAAGAGTATCATATAATAGCTTTGTTTTATTTACATCAATCTGTTTGTACAATTGAGCCAATAAATATTTTGCATAAAACGTTGGTTTTTCATTAATTATATTTGTTATATCTGACATAAATATTTCATCTTTTCTCCTTAATTTACAATAAGATCGAAATAATACATTTATGTATTTCAAATCAAAACTTTTGCAATCACGACTTATACTTTCAGTTGAAAAAAGTACTCTTTGACTTAAAATCACGTACAAACTTAGAGAGCTCATTATAAGGAAACATGGAAATAACACTATCTCGATCAATGATCATACACAAAGAATTAGAAGTATTTAAAACCTTATTAAAGAAATCAAATTCTATTAAATTCATCTCATAATAAGAGAAATTCTTTTTTATAAAATCAGGATATTCTTTGCATGGGGCATTTTTATCTTCTCCTACGTGCAAGTACAAAAACACAGAGAAGAATCTATTTGTTTATTGTCTAAAATCAAATTTAATTTTTTTTGAGCAGTACCATTATTACAAGAAAATAAAAATATGCTCAACGATAGTATTATGATTAATCTCAAATAGGACATATTACAATAAATTGAAAAGAATATGGATGAAGAAAAATTAACATCCATAATCTTACTATGAGTTTAACAAAAGACAGCACTGCATTATTAAGATGACAATAAGTAAAACAACTGATATAGAATAGAAAGATAATCTCATATACTTTTTTTTTTCTTTGTATAGACTTCTAGATATATTTATACCATAAATAATATTTACAGCAATTACACATAACGTAATTAGTAATGTCACATATTTCATAATATAAAAATCTTAAGAATTAAGTAAGTCATAAAAATAAAATTATACTAAGCCACATAGGCAAAATTAATATAGAGTTCAGAACCAACCGCGGCCAAGGCTCTGCCAGTGGCATAAAGCAGGGAATCCGTGTACATATAGTCTGTAGACTTGAGCCATTTACCTTTGAGTATGCGCCAAAGGGTTCCTGCTATGTTCAGATGTGGCGAGTATGGAAGCAGGAAGAAAAGAAACAATCCTCGTCCCAGATTGCTCTGAGCTCTGCCATAAGCTTGCATCTGTGTACCCGAGCGTTGTCCAAGACAACAAAAGTGTTCTTCTTTATCCGGAAAGAAAGGCGATCAAGAAAGTCTACGACTTTATCGACAGTGATGTTTTCAGTCGTACTAAAACCGTCATAACGATTGTTGCGGTCTATCATGCCGAATATATTAAGCCTCATTCTTTCCTTTAAAATTAATTGCATAGATAGCCATTTCATATAACTAAATCAAGCTCAAAGCGTATACAAAACTTCTAATACAAAATTTGTATACGCTTTGGGCTATCTTTCTTATCTAAACAGCTTCTTGATAAACTCTGGTAGTGAATCACAATCTACCCCCATCTTCCTTTTTAAACGACAACGTCTCATACGAAAAGATCTTGGTAAAATATGCAATAATCTTGCTATTTCAATATTCTTCATGCCAATGTGCATCAAAAGTATAATATGAATGTCATCCCTTGAAAGCATCGGAAAATTTTGACGAACTTTACATGTAAAGTCATTTTGCAATAGATTTACCAAACTTTCAGTTCTGCCCAATCTGATTCATTCAAATAATTCAAGGATAACAATTTATCTAAGAATTCTCTTTCTAAAGTAATTTTATCTATTTCCATACTATTCTTCGCTGTTTATTTAACTTCTCGTTTCACTTTATGTTTTATCTGTCTAACTATTGAAGACTGAACTTTTACAGGCTTTTCTATAATCAACTGTGCCATTGACCGATAGCGTTCCTCATCTCCCACCTCTTTATACACTTCAAACATTCGGTATAAAGGTATAAATCGACAAGGGCACATATAAGAGGCTTTCTTATAATATCTCTCTGACATCTCATATTCTTTCCGCCGCTTATAAATATCTCCTAAAAGTAATTCCAGATCATAATCAGCCCAATAAGTCTGGCATTGCAAAGCTTTATCCAAACTTTCATCCAAACTGCCTACATCAAGAAGTACGGTAGCATAATTATATAAGAAATAAGGATTACTGCCTAATATGGGCATTAAGCTTTTTATAAACAGCCAAACTTTCATTCGTTGCATGCAGATAAGCTACATCATTCCACCGATACTCTGCCTCTATACGCTGATATAACTTACATAAGAAACTTAGACAAAGCACTATAAAAACAATACATGACAACTTCTTATAAACCGGAGTAAATCTCCAATGTCCAACTCTCTTTATCAGTATATAAATATCAAAACAAACTATAACCCACACGAATGGATACGTAAAAGGATAAGGGAATAACGAGAAGACACCTGCACTCAAGAGAAAGCAATGCTGCCCGCTTCTCATCTCCGGGTTGTTTATAATAAAAAAAGAAGAAAAAAAGATGAATGCCAATAATATAAAAGAACCCCAAGAACCCAAAATTCACCAATACAGCCAAATATTCATTAAAAGGACATAGTACATTATCAGCCAACATCGAATACTTACTATCCGGATGTTGTTCAAAATAATGTGCCTGATAATCCATATAATGAGTTCTAAAACTATTTATTCCATGCCCGTAGACAGGAGAGTCTTTTATCATTTCCCATGAGCACTTCCAGATAAGTAATCTGCCATCGGCAGAATCTTTCTTCAGAAATAACTCCCCCTAAAAACAAACAAAACACCTGTAAGAACTATAGTGTTAGTCCTTCTCTTCAAAGGTACAGAATGCCAATAATATATACTCACAACAACCACAATGCTCATAATACCCGTTCGGGATTCAGATAGGATGACAGCCAAAATAATAATTGAGGCTAACAGATATAAGAACACTTTCAACAATATGCCTTTCGCCACCTTCAAACATAGAGCCACAAATGGAAACCCTATACACAAGCAGGATGCAAAACCCGCAGGATTATCAAAACTACCCACTATTTTATAATGCCTTATAGATGGAATCCATTGAAACCATTGTCCTATTCCATAGAGTGCCTGACAAAAAGTAATAAGAACTATGATACAACCACACGCAGCAATATCAATTGAATTGTCTTATTACATAATTTCTTTATAGACAAAACAAAGATGCTAACTAATAGAACAAGAAGTGTGAAACACCATTTAGGTACAATATAAGTATCCGTCATGTGATGTGAGTAAAAGAATATGCTCACAAAACACAATAAACAAAATAAAAGACTCTCTATTTTACACAATTTACACATCATAGCACTCTTCTAATTGTCACCAATACCTCTGTCTCCCCTCTTCATATTCAAAAATCCGTTCATCACTTCCACGAGTATGATTCTTTAAATAAAGCAGTGCTCCTTTAGGAGCCATATAGAGCAGAGAATCGGAGGCAGGTATCTGTTCACCGATAGAAATCCACTCTCCTTTAGAAGAATAGAACAGTTCATACGTATCCCCTCGCGCACATAATTATCCCGGTTACGGGGAGTAAATATTATTTTCCGAATTAAACAAGGACGCCCTAAATCAAGCCCTGCCCATCCGCCTGTCGGCTGATAATAATCGAAAGAGGTATAAGGGTCGCCATCGTAAACATTCCGATAATCATGTTTTCCATCTCCATTTTGCCCATTAGGAGTACCGATAACCTTACCCTGCAAAGCACAAGTGTCCGCCGGATCCTCATAAAAAGCAACTTCCGAAACATTGCAGTAGCCATTTTCGGGACCCACATATCGTACGTATCGATAGTGTTTTGTACTACTTAACGTCACAACACTATACAAGCGCACCGGAGCCTCCTTCACTACGTACAGAGTATCTTTCTGAAGAAAATCCGCACGGTTACTGCCTTCAAAAACTCCGCCAACCATACGTTGTGCAAAAGGCTCAATAAACTGATGATACTTATTCAAAAGCTTTATTTCTTCCGTTTCATCCGAACCCTCAAAATAATGGACGCCTCCGGTGCTTCCATCAAGGACAAACGGATCTGACACCGGAATAAGCCGCCCATGCTTATAAACAGACAGTTGGAGTACAACCCCTCCTTCCACATCATTAAAGGAAACATCGTTTTCTCCGGGATGCGCCCATGCTATAGGCTCCCAATCCGTCCATGCAGGGCTGCACAAATACACTACTTCATCCTCCGGTACTTTATGAAAAAGTTTCTCACGAGGTATATTCAGCTTCGGGCACGCTTACCACTATACAGTCTCGTCACATCTATAAAGTGGGGAAACCGAAATGAAGGATAAACCGCTTCCGCATCTTTCCGCATATCCTTTACTACATCTTCATTCCGGCTGAATGTTTGCCGATAAATCTTGGATTTTATTCCCCAATATTTACGGACAGGTTCCAACATACCGGTTTCATACATATAATATGATTCACCGTCCTTATCCAATATAAAATTCCAGAAGTGAGCCACATTTCCATCGCCGCGCAAAGGCATATAATCGCAACCACAGGGAATGCCTAAGGCCCTGAAAATATAAATCAGCATATCCGCTGTCTCACGGCAATTGCCGGAATGCCAATCCACAAGATCGGGACCGATATGCGGGCCCTCTCCGAACTGCCCCGTAAAATGAAACTTTATCCGGGAAATGGAGTCTATCAATACCCGCGAAACAAATAAAGGATCTTGTGCCTCAGGAAGTGCCTGACGGAGTCCAATATAGGATTGAAAGCATTGTATACCTTCTCACGCCAAGGTTTTAAAGGCTCGTCTTCTATCCTGTAAGGCAAAATGTATTCGCAAAAGTCAGCAAAGATACATTCTTACCCCACGGCTGTTCGTTCCAGACTTTAAACGCCCATTCTATATTGTCTATCAGGAAATCGGCTGGAAGCTCTAAATCAGGCTTAACCGTTGATTTTCTAAGATTAATGCGTCCATACATTTTCCGGATTGAATCCTGCACTTCACCGGGGTATACAATCCGGTACCGTAAAGTTCGAACTGTTTCTGATAATGCTCCACCTGCTCGCCTTCGTACGAACAATAATACGGAAGATTCTCTATCAGAAACTCGACCGCCCGCAATTTCAGCGTATCAGCCTCATATCTTTTCAGCACCTCTCCCAACTGAGGATTTTCCTTGATGACATCCTCTAAAACATGCGAAGGATTATTCTCCCCACACCCGCTTACCAAAGCTCCCAAAGAAAATACAAGATATACTTTTCATCTTCATACATGCATAAGGATTATTCATCTTCTTTCATTACATCACCACGGGTAATGCCTCCTTCATTGAAACTGTCAACTGCAAAATAGTAGGTTTGTCCGACCTGCAAGCACCTCAATTCAATCTCAGTATCATTATACACCATATAGCTATTGTACAACTTCTCCGGATGGATTCCAAAACGAATACCATAGCCGGTTGCCCCTTCTACTTCCCGCCATTTCAATATGACGCTTCTTCTATCCTCTTTATTCCGACAAATGCGATAAAATTTCGTTTGGGGCGGAGAAGGTTTATCCGACCGTCCAAATACACGTAAACCGGAAACAGAGAATTTACCGGAAGGACAATAAATATTTGTAAGCCGGACATACCGCGTCTTCACAGCTTCTTTAAGTTGGATATAATCATGAGGAGCATCCTCTGTATTTATTGACTTGTCTACAAAAACATTCCATTTTTTCCCATCTGCAGACTCTTCCAGATAGTATTGATAAAAGACACTATCCGATCGCCCGAACAAATGGGCATCATGGTCGGCAAAGTTTATCTGCACAGCGTTTACTTCGCACTCTTCACCCAAATCCACCGACAGGTATTCTCCTTTATCGGCTGTTTCGGCACTCCACCAGGTTCGTATATCTTCATCAACAGCACAACATGCCGGATATTTTCTGAGTTCGGAAGAAGATCTGACACTTTTATTATAGGACAATAGCATCCAACATGCGGGAGACAGTTCCTCAGGAGAAGTTATTTTATGGTCAGGAACAATCATTGGGTAATCTCCCAGTTCTGTATAAGCGTACATTACACTATCTTCATCAAAGAAAACCGGATATAGAGACAACCTTCTTTCAAAATAATGCCGGGCGGTGACAGCAACAGTACCTACATGCCAATAATTGCCATATTTATCCTGGAAAGTTCCCCCATTTCCCGCACCGGTAGTAAATCCTTCCGGCCTGTAAACAAGCGGATTATGATCTGCCAAGACAAAAGGTCCTAACGGAGTGTCGGAAACATACACCCCATCATTGGAAGTTTTAAACTGTATACGGGAGAAGCATACTGTAAGTAGTATTTTCCACCACGTTTGTTCATCCACATACCTTCTAACCAAGGAGTCGCGTCCAGCCAATCATGACGATCACCGGGTGTCTCCCATCCATTGCCCTGTTGGCAATTTCTAATTAATGGAGAAGGTTCACCCAACAATTGAAATGTATGCGGATCGACTTCCACCCCCGTTAAAGAAACAGAATTACCCGCCCCCGCATACAAGTATAACCTTCCTTTATCATAAAAAAGCATTGGCTCCAACATTCCCGGAGGAAAACTGCAAGCTACCGCTTCCCAAACTCCAGACTTCGGGTTATCAGTTTTATAAATGGTATCTGCAGCATAAGAAGCAGTGTAATACAATTCACCATGCATTTCCACAACTGTAGGAGCAAAACTTTCTGTAGGAAGATTTGTATCGTCAATTAATTTCCATTCTATCAAGTCAGAAGAGTAGTAATATCCTCCCGAACCAAACACAAAAAGATAGTAACCGCCCTCAAACTGAACAATACAGGGATTTGCAGCATCTCTGCGGGAAACATCATTGAGGCAGAAGCGATAATTCAAATTGAGAGGATTGCTTATGGTACGGAATACAGGATTCTCCGTATCGGACATCCGACATCCCACTACCATAACAATTATCATGACTAATACCCATATAGTTTGTTGGTTATACATCGTATTCATACATCAGATATATTAGGTTAACTTTTATATGTACGCAAAGTTAACCTGCTGATGAAACACTCCTTTTAGATTACAGATATTTGATTTTAGATATTAGGTATTTAATCAGAATTTACCCTAAAAGTGCTATATTTGCCTTCGCATACTGTTTAAAAATCTATCAAAATGAATATTGAAGAATTTAGAGAATATTGCCTGTCATTGAAAGGTGTTCGTGAGAAAATGCCTTTCCCGAATGTTCCTGATAAATACAGTCGGGACGTTCTTTGCTTTTATGTAGCGGATAAATGGTTCTGCTTCGTAAATATCGAAGTCTTTGACTTTTGCTGTATCAAATGCAATCCGGAAGAATCAGGAGAATTACAAACCACGTATATAGGAATAAAGCCCGGTTGGCATATGAATAAAAAATACTGGATCAGTGTTTACTTTAATCAAGATGTACCTGACGAGAAAATTAAAGAACTCGTAAGCAAGTCTTATGACATTGTTGTCAAAAGCCTGACAAAGAAAGAACGGGAGATGCTACTATCAAGTGATGAATAGCACTCCCGGCATTAATATGATATATATGAATTCTACAGAGTTATGAAAGCTTTCTATATAGTCTCCAACAGTATCCACCAATAAGCAATATCAGTAATAATGTAATGCCAAAAGCCCAATAATTAACTACACGGGATTCGGCAACAAGCATATAATCACTGTCCAAAAGACGAAAAGCATCTACTTTCCAAATGAGTGACTCACCTTTTTGCATGGCTGCATTGGTAGAAACCACCCTACCCGGCATGGATAACTCAAACTGCACAGCATAACCAAACAATTCTGCAATCCGCCCTTTTTCCTCAAACAGATCATCCATTGGCTTTTTATTGTCCGCATATAAACTTGAGAAATATTTCGTTTGACTCAATTCATCCAGATAATTGCATACCTCTTCAGGCGATCCGTCATCACCGGTATCTTTTCCGGAAAAGTACTTCCCATAAACCGGTTCCTTCAGATCTGCCAACTGATGTACAAAGGCCGTATCTCCTTTTATCGTAATGAAATGAAGAATTACTTCACAACTCAGTTCATACTGACTACGGTTATACCATTTCCAGAATTTGGCTTCAATGTCATCAACCTATTATTCTGTTCAATACCATTTAATCCGATCAAAGCCTCTTGATCTCCCCGAAACCATATCCGCTGCTCCTCTTTACTCATATACTTTTCGAGAGGTACCGGACCTTTATCGGGTAATTCACCGTAGGTAGCCGTATACTGATAATATGTATAGAACCAGCGGAAGCTTTTCCGGAGTTTTTCGACCGGAACTACCAGAGGAAGACTGTATTCCTTTCCATCCAAAGTACTGAAGCTATCGGAACCTACCGTTGGATAAGTCCGGCAAACTTTCACATTCAGTTTGTCTTCATCTCCCCAGCAGTTGAATTTAACAACAGAGTCCAGATTGCTCACTTCCCATCCCGAATCTATTCGGAATAAAAACGGATTATGATTCCTGTCTCCTGCAAGGAAAGCAGAGTCGCCATAAGCATATACCTCTCTGTGCATGCTACCATCACTATTTACCTGAGAAACCATTCGGTAATAGGTACCGCAAGAAGTCATACCGAGCAGCAAAACAATGGCTGCCATCCATTTATACGTTCTCATAATGATATAATTTAATAAGTTTTCTTTGTAAGTTCCATTACTCTCTTTTGCCTGAGTTTCTTATACTGCACGTACTGTCCGGACAGGTAATCGCTCTTTTCAGAAAGCCTCATCCTCTCCCAACCTTCCGGTAGGGAATAAGCACTGTTTTCGGAAACGATACTCCTTTTCTACTCTGACACCATCGGGAACCGGACTAAGAAGAGTCTCACTCACCAACAAGCACAACAAAAGTCCTGCGGCTATCCCGGATACCCAACTGCCAATCAGCAGGCTTTTCCTTTTCTTCTTTTGGGGAACGATCCTGCTCACTTGCTGCAAAATGGCGGTAGTCAGTTCATCGGATTGCTCAATATAGGCTGTACATTTCTCACCTCATCAAGCCATTCATTGTAAAGTTTATCATCTTGTTTCATAAGCCAGCATCTATTTGATTCATTTTGTTTCGTATATTCTTCGGGCGGTAAAGGGTGGTTTTAATGATTCCGGCAGAAAGTCCGGTGATAATTTGTACCTCCGGCACATCCAGTTCCTCAATATCCCGTAATGTAAAAATCAACCTTTGCCGGGGAGACAGCTCATCGGTATATCTCAGGATTAGTTCACGCAGTTGCTTGTTCACCACTGCCAATTCTACATTATCATCTGACGAGATATTCGCGGAAACGGAATAATCTGCTTCATTATCGAGTGGTGAATGGTGCAGGGAGCGCAGACGGTCATAACAGGTATTACAAGTGATTTTTATAAAGCCAGGTAGAGAAACGACACTCACCATTATATTTACCCAGCGCCAGCCACACCTTTACAAAGGTTTCCTGTACCATATCTTTAGCTTCATCCTCGTCGCACAGCAATCGGAAAGCAAGCCGGAATACAAGTGGCTGAAACGTAGAAACCAGCAGAGAATGCTACTGCATCCTCCTGCTGGCTCCTACTATAAGCTCTTGTATTTTTTTTTCTGGTCCATCATAATAATATCTTCGTTTATTATATGATACGTAAGAAACACTTTCAGGTCAACTACAAAAAGCCAAATATAATAAATATTCTATCAAATAAATTTATAAACAAACTATTTACTAAGCATTTCATTCTCATAATCCACTCAACATTGATGCTCAATAAAGTAAACAACGCAAAGGATTACGTAAAAAAAGTCGACCAATATATATTATATAATCAAAATTATATTTTCTTTGTATATAGGAATAAATCATATAAAAAGTTATGGATAAGTTACAGTCAATTGATAAATTACATTTGCTCATCTTGAATGTAGGATTAGCTATTCATAATGCGGATTGGAATTGGAAGAATATCAACAGTCCCTTTACAAGACTTTACTATGTAACTGAAGGAACAGCTCAAATTATACTTCCAATAGGAACTTATGAATTAAGTCCTAATCATTTATACCTGATCCCTTCTTTTATGCCACACAGCTATTCATGTACCTCACATTTCAGTCATTACTATCTCCATATCTATGAAGATCAGCAATTTGAAACCAGTATTTTGGAGGACTGGGATTTCCCGATAGAAATCCCAGCCAGCAAATTGGATATGGAACTCATCAAAAGATTGTGCGATATAAATCCGAACATGAAATTACGACAGTCGGATCCGACTACCTATGACAATAATCCTACACTTATTCAAAATATTATAAAGAACAAACAACGTGGTTTCTCCATAAAAGTGGAGTCAAGGGGAATTATTTACCAGTTAATATCTCGATTTCTACAAAATGCCAAACCTAAAATAAAAGCAGAAGATGGCCGCATCAAAAGCTCTTTGTATATTCAAAAAATATCTATGAACCGATTAATATAGAGCAATTATCTGAAATATCTTGCTTGTCAAAAGATCATTTTATTCGTTTATTCAAAAAAGAAATGGGAAGTACCCCCATACAATACATCACCCAAAGAAAATGGAGAAAGCCCAACTGATACTAGTCACACAAGATATATCTATTAAAAACATCGCATATATGCTGGGGTATGACGATCATTCTTATTTTATTAGAATATTTAAAAAACAATTGGAGAAACACCTCAAGAGTATAAAAGCATCTTATATAAACAAATGAAAGTTTATCTTTCATTTGTTTATTTTCTTATGGAAAAGCGGCAAAAGCCTTAGAAAAACTTTTGCCGCTTACGTAAAAAACTAATACCTAAAGACATTTTTAATTTCCATATAACTTGCCTTTCTTTACAAGAAAAAACTCCCCATTATCACCAACCTGGGTTTTGTGGAAGTAAGTTGGGATTCAAAGTTGTCTGCTCCATTGGCAACGGATCCAAATAAAGACGATCATTCCATGTACGAGTTGCTACATCATACGGTTGCAGAAGCTCTTTTGTTCCATTCCAGTCTGTTATTGTTTTTTTATTCACCCCTTCAAACGGATTAACACCACCATTATTCTGAGTATATTGTTTTATCACATCCGCATTTAGCACCATTCCCAGCATAGTCTTTGGATTTTCTACAAGTTTACCAGCTTTCCAACGACAAATGTCATCCCAACGGAAATCCTCAAAAGCCAATTCTATCTTTCTTTCACGACGTATCTCATACAACAACGGTTTAACCTCATATCCATAGCACGGATTCCCATTTACTATGGCCATCGGATCTACTGAGGGCTCAGTCGTAAGATGCGGCATATCCACACGATCACGTAACTTGTTCACTGTTTTATCCAATACCTCCTGTGTACATTCTCCAAGTTCCGCTTTAGCTTCAGCATAGATTAATAAAGTTTCAGCATAGCGGAAGATAAATAAATCAAAATGTCCCTTCATATAAACTTGCTGTTGAGGATCAGGATGTCTATATTTTATTGAACGGTATCCTGTCGCACATTTAGGATCACCGGTAAATGGAATTATAAATTCATTAGCCTTCGGTGAACCATCTATATTCAAATCGGATGGATTATAACAGCAATCAAGCAAATTATACATCCGAGGATCACGGTTTTGCATTTCCAAAGATATCGATGCATCACCTTGATAAAGATCACTTAATGCAATAGGTTTACCATCTTTACAAAGGAACGATTCTATAAAATCTTTACTCAATCCGTCAGAAGTAGGTCTTGATATCCCATGAGTCAGCACATCAGGAAGGTATATACGGGGAAGAATACATTCTTTATTATCCACTAAATCTTCTTGAATAAAAAGTGACTTATAATAAAGTGGATGATCCTTATCCATTGTATAAGTAGCATTTTGCTTTACAATATCATACAATCCGCTATCTATAATCGTTTCTGCAGCATTAGCAGCCTCTTTCAGTAGCGTTTCCCAGCCAGTGATGCCACGATATTTCATCCATGTACCTTCATAAAGGCAAACACGGGCCAATAGCGCATAAGCCACATATTTATGAAGTTGCCCTTTACTTACCAATGACGGTTCTTTCATATTGGTTGCCGCAAATTTCAAATCATCAATAATATGATTTACTACGGATAATCGCGGGTCACGCCCCTTATAAAGTAATTCCGTATCATTGGTCTGCAAGTCAACATCATACCAAGGGACATCACCGAACCTTTTTACTTTATTAAAATATTCTCTGGCTCTAAAGAAACGGATTTCACCTACATAATGATTAATATCCGTCTGATCACCTTGCACTGTCTGATAGTGGGTCATGAAATAGTTACACGCCCGGATGTTTCCCCAATCACCGCTGCTCCAACCGTCACTGCCAGTAGGGACAGTACGATTATCAAACAATGTGCTATTCTTCTGCGAAGGTACACAAATATCACTTTGCACATCAGGATATCCAGTTTCAGGAACCGTTAATGTAGTATAGAAACTTCGGGAATATAGTTTCAAATCTTCAACTTTGGTCCAATAATTCAGATCCGTAATCATAGACTCCGGAATACGATCAGTAACATCACAAGCTTGCATAACTGCCAGAAACAGGATGATACCTATATAAAATTTCGTTTTCATATTTCATAGTTTAATAAGTTAGAATGAAACGTTAATACCTACAGAATAAGTTCTGAAACCGGATATTCATGGTTATTAGCCAAATATACAACACCACCATTATAAACCTCCGGATCATATATTTTAGACAAACCAGTAAAAGTCAACAGATTTTGCCCAGTAAAATAAATACGCGCTGAGTTGAGAGCTATTTTGAAATCCACTTTTTAGGAAAAAGTATATCCTATTGATAATTGTTTCAGACGAAGATAAGAAGCATCTTGTAGATAGCGATCTGAAGTCTGCCTGTTACCATGATCTCCATTTATGTATGGGCGCGGCAACAACGCTCCAGTCGTATTTTCCGACCACACCTCATCACCTTCCCGCCAGAAATCACCGGCCGCAACAAGTGGAATGCCCCATTGATCAGAATTTCCAAAGAATTCACCTCCCAGGAAACCAGTCACGCTTTCCTACCCCTTGAAAAAAGACAGTGAAATCAATTCCCTTCCATTCAACACCCAAGGTAATTCCATATTGATATCTTGGTGTAGAATTACCAAGAATAGATCTGTCACCCGGATTGTTTCGGTATTATCTCCGAAATCAACCTTTCCATCACCGTCAATATCTCTAAACCTAACATCGCCAAGATTTCTCGATTCACCATTAAGCGCTGTCATATCAGGAGCATGATCCAATTGTTCTTGCGTTTGGAATAGGCCATCAGTTTTAAATCCCCATATTTCACCAAACTTCTCACCCGCATAATGTTTACCGATCTGCCTTGTAGGATTATCAAATTTAGTTACCTCACCTTGAGAATCAGACAGAACAAAAGAAGCACTATAATTTAAATCTCCAATACGGTCTTTCCAGCCCAAAGTAAACTCCCAACCTACTGTTTTTAGATCAGCGGCATTCTCTCTAGGCACACTTGCACCAAGTACTCCCCGGTAAAGGCTGTCCATCAGTCAACATACCTTTTGTAAAACGATTATAGAAATCGAACGATCCTGATAAACGATAATTGAAGAATCCCCAATCAAGCCCTACATTCCATTGAGTAACTTTCTCCCATGTAAAATTTGGACTGACTAGCCCAGGTGCGCCTATTGCAACCCCTTTTGACCCATCAACAATATATCCTTGATTGGTGTTGATCCCATAGCTTGCCAGATAAGGAAAGTCACCACCTACATTCTGGTTTCAAGACTACCATAAGAAGCTCTTACTTTCAGATCGCTTAAGAACGAGATATCCGACATGAAATTTTCTTTTCCAATACGCCAGGCAGCAGAGAAAGAAGGAAACAAAGCAAACCGTTTTCCACTGGCAAATTTGGAAGAGCCATCATAACGGCCGCTGACTTCAAACAAATATCTCTCATCAAAATCATAATTAATACGTCCAAATACCCTGAACGGCCCAACTGGATTGATCACCGTTCACTGTCTGTTCACCTGTCGCAAGATTCAAAATAGGAAAATCATTATCAATCAACCCTTTTCTTATAGCTTGAGCCCATTTGTGCGTCTTTATTTCTTGATTGTATCCTAACATCACCTTAAAATTGTGCTACTGAAACTCTTTGTATAATCAGCATAAATATTTAAAGCGGTATAATAATCATTGCTATTTTGTTCCCTGAACTCCATTCGGATTTGTATGAGGGTAAAGGAAAGTGGTCCCATCAGCCTTATACTGAGTGACTAATCTATTTGTATTTGTTTCGCTCCACGAATAAGGATTGAATGTAAACTCAGTATTAATATTCAAATCTTTAAGGGGCGTAATACAACAGTCCCCGTCACCCATAAATCATTTACCTTACTCGTTTTGCTACCACCAGTATTTGCCGCGAACGGATTATCAAAAGCATTTGCAGCCGCATACGAATTTTCAGGATACTTATCTGAATCAGGCAGATAAAGAGGTAAAAGAGGAGATATCATATTTCCTGTCGTAAACTTCCACCCCCAACCAATAGTGGTAGAAGGTGTATCCTGATAACTATGCGTATATTTTACTTTCGCTCCAAATGTCAACCATTTAAATATATCGCTGGTTATATCCATATTAATCGTATGGCGTTTATACTGGTCATCATAAGTTTTTAAAACCCCGGTCTGACTCATGAATCCATAAGAAACATAATATCTGGTTTTATCTGACCCACCTCGCAAGTTTATGCCATATTGCTGCATTGCCGAATTTTTTTATACATTAAATCCATCCAGTCTGTATTACCGCAGAATTTATAAAATGATTCATCCGTATCAATCGCCGGATCATAATATGCCGAAGGATTATTTTTCGGATCATCATAATATCTTTTAATATATCCCATCTGACGAGCATCAAAATGGTCACCTCCACCTGCATTCCGACTTATCAAATTCATATAGTTGGCATAATGCCACGAATCCATTCCCTTAGGAAGTACTGTCGGAGCAGAAGTGGAGACAGACGCATTGACACTAATTATTGGCTTCATGTTCGCCTGTCCTTTTTAGTTGTCATTAAAACGACTCCATAAGCAGCTCGCGCACCATAAATAGCAGCAGAAGAAGCATCTTTAAGTACGGTAATACTGGCTATATCATTAGGATTTACCAAATTAGGATCCATTACAACTCCATCCACCAAAATAAGCGGACCACCACCGTTGATGGAAGTTTCTCCACGCACATTAAAATTCGCGCTTCCCCAGTCGATTACTACCCGGTGTTATCTGCAAGTTCGGAATAACTCCCTGCAATCCTTGTCCAATATTAGTTATAGGACGATTTTCAAGTACATCACCATTCACCTGAGCTACCGCACCTGAAAGATTTACTTTCTTCTGAACACCGTATCCTACCACCACCACTTCTTCTATGCTCTGAATATCTTCTTTCATCTGCACATTAATCAAAGTTTTATTCCCAACAGTGATCTCTGAGTTACATAGCCGATAAAAAAAAAGTTAAAGCAGAATTAGCATTCGAACACTCAACGAATAATGCCCATCAAGATCACTCATTGTACCGGTCCCCGTACCTTTTAAACTGATACTCACGCCAGGCATGGATTCACCCGTGATATCACTAACTGTACCCGTAATTGTTATCTGGGCCACCGCTACAGATGAAAAAGAGGCACAACATACATATTACAAAGAAAAAATCTTCGTAACGAGTTCTTACAATTCAATACGTTAATCATAGTTTTATTATTATCAAGATAAAAAAATAGGTTTGCTTTAATACATAAGCTAAAAACGAATAGATTATTCAACGTTTAATTCTTCTGTCTTAAAGAATTAAAGTTCCAAGAAAACAAGCATTCAGTGTTCTCCATGGTTAGACTACCTCATTATGTTTTCATATAATACCGAATTAAAATTAACACTCTATTTAGTATATATACAAATGTAGTTACATAAAATAAGATACCGCTGAATAATTTCGATGCACAACAGGACTAAATCGACAATTCAGACATATGTCTTATCAAAAAGCATGGATCTGTTGATCAATAATCGATCAACAGCCCCATGCTTCCCAAAAGAAAAATTATATATTAAAATTACAATTTGATCTTCACATTCTCACCAACATAATCTACCGTCTTATAACTCCCATCCTTTCATCAATACCTATTCCACTAGTGTTACTAACCTTTATTATCTTCAGAGTCCGTCGCTTCACCATTCCTTCATATTTTCCTTCACGCTCTGTTATTGTAACGGTTTGTTTTTATCATTCCATAGTACTTTAAAACTAGAATAAGCTTGCCGCTCATAATTATAATTATCCCCTCATCTTCATATACTGTAAATGAAGTATCTTTTCCAGGATATATGCGTATCTCCCAAGGAGCGTCTATTTTTTCAGAAGAATATTGAGATACTGGCCCTAAAGGTAAAACAGCCCCTCCTTTTATAAATAAGGGAATTCTATCAATAGAAGCTTCCGATACAATCTCCCGCCCGCCATCATATTGCCTACCCGTCCAGAAATCAATCCATTTTTGTCCTGCCGGCAGATAAACCTTCCGTGTCTTATTCACATTTTTAGAATCCTTGACTCACTCCCATAATACATCGGTTCCACAACCGGACAAACCAAAATAGAAGGACCAAACATGAATTGATCTTTTATATCAAACACGTTTTCATCATGAGAGAAATCAAAAGCCAGTGCACGAGTCATTGTATAGTTATTGCAAGTTACCATTCCAGCCATAGAATAAATATAAGGTAATAACCGATAACGTAAATGCAGCATGTCCAATATTGCATCATAAAACATTTCACCTGGTTTTCCAAAATTCCATATTTCGCGAGGAGTATCCGTTCCATGACTTCTCTGTATAGGAAGAAAAGTCGCATATTGAAACATACGAGTATAAAGTTCACGATACCCCCATATCACTAACGCCTGAATTATAATCACCAGCCCAGAACCATTGCCAACCATTGTTTTTAACGAAAAAAGCACCAATATCTACCGTCCAGTAAGGACAACCTGTTGCCATGAAATTGAGTCCTGCAGGTATTTGCTGAGCAAAAGCTCCCCTAAGAAGCATAAGTATCTCCACTCCATGTTATAGTGGAATACCGCTGTTGTCCGGCATAGCTGGAACGGGTTAGATTAACAACCCTTTTTTTATTGCTGGCCAGTCTTTGATTTTCATATATCCCACGTGAATGAAAAAGGGAGTATATACAACTTTTTTCAGCCCCCAATGCATCACTCAATAACCGGACATTGTTTTCCCAACGCTTTTTTTGATCTCCGGGATCATAATCAATTTTTTTCCAATCAGCATCCAACGGCTCGGTACAATCACACCACCAAGCATCAAAATCATTGGCAAAAAACTCTTTGTCAGCATACTTCCAATAAAGGCTTCGCGCCAGAGGACTAAACGCATCATAGGCATCTCTTCCTTCTAGCAGATATCTCTTATTTGCAAAATCACTAGCTTGCGCACTGTTTATCATATTAGGCCAAATAGAAATCATTAGCTTCGCATGTAATTTATGAACATTTTCAGCCAGCTGCTTTGGACTCGGATAAAACTGTCTATTCATTTCCATAGTTCCCCATTGCCCATCCGGCCAATAATTCCAATCCTGAACAATAACATCTAATGGCACTTGTCTTCTACGATACTCCGACACAATATTTATAATCTCTTCAGAACTATGATATCGCTCTTTAGACTGTATATATCCGAAAAGATAGCGAGGCATCATTGGAACTTCACCTGTCAGAAACCGATAATTAGCAACTACAGCATCCAGATTTATCCCCTTCATAAAGTAATAATCAATCTGTTTGGCAGCATCTAACTCTACAAAACTACCTTCTTCAGTATCTTTATATACCATACCGCACCCCGCATCAAACAAGAGTCCATACCCTGCTGTTGAGTTCAACACTGGCACCATAGCTTTCAAATTGTGCTGAACCAAATACAGTTCCTTACCTCGCAAGTTCATATAATCTTCCATATGAGATCCCAGTCCATAAAGAGCTTCTTTTTCCTGCCAATGAAACTGCATACGATATCTCCATGTATATCCAATCTCATCACGTCGGGCAACATCCATCACTTCAATCTTACCGTTAGCCGTCACTTCCGTCCTTTTAGAATCTTTATCATAAGACACTTTTTCAAGTAAAACTTTAGAAGCCGTCCTCGGAGTTGACTGATTTTCTTCCAATAGCAGCTTTCCATTCACATCATAATATGCGATCCCTGTGGTTGTTTTATCTATTTTAAGAACCAGACTATCCGACTTCAACACATAATAATCATTCGTATCAAGATAGTCAAATCGGACTTTTTGTTCTGAACGGTCAATGCACACAGTTGTCTGATTACCAAGGAATGCATCTTCTTTTGTGTACTGAGTTCTCACGATGTCAGGAGTGATGAATTCAATTTTCAACAAACCATCTCTCATCTGACAGTACAACCCGTTTTTTAAAACAGTGGAGCGATTCACCTGACCCAAAACGGAAGTAAAGCACAAACATAAAAATACAATTATAAATACATATTTTTTCATATACTCTCCTTTTAAAAACTATTGATATTACAAGCCCTCCTCTTTAATAGTGTTGCTCGGGGATCGAAATAGCCTTTTCACTCTGATTTCTAAAAATTACCATTCTCTGTGTATTTTTTAAATCAGCCTGTTTTAATAACTCAAGAAAATCATTCACATTATCTACATCAATATCAGCAAATTTTAAAATCACATCATTTGCCTGAAGAAAATCATTCAACGGAGTATAATGATCAACTACAGATATGACATATACACCACGTTCCGAATCCATTCCTGTAGCCGAACGTTCACCAAGCGTTTGTAAATTTTTAATGCGCAATCCTTGCCACAAAACGATATCAGTCTCCACCACCTCTTTGTTGATAACAGGAAATGAGAATTTAGGTGTTTGTACCAAAAGCCTCAACCGTTGAGAAATAACGCCAAAATTATTCATGTCGAAGTTCTGAAAACCTAAGCGGAAAACCTTATAATCACTATTTGCTACACAATAGTTGCCATTTTGAGGATCGATAAAGTTCACATGATGTACAATTGAATTTCTATCCGTTTTATTTTTTCTGGCAACATTATATGCAAGGCTATCCGTGAATATATTAAAGTCTGTCTCTACTCCCCACTCAGGAATATTAACAGGGAGATAGGGGTCATCACTATATTTCTCGCAAATACCTCGCCATTATTTCTAAACCAGACATGTGGATGGAAAGTATTATTTATCAATATATTATTTTCCACAACTCTATAAAAACCTTCTCTCAACTTAATCCCGCCATTAAGGCACAAGTTATTATAGATATGGTAGTTGGAAGAGCCATCATCCAAATCAATATCCCATCCACGATCACAACGAAAACGATTGTTACGAATTACGGTTGTCGCTGTCGCGTCCGCTAATATAAGAGCAGGGTGATTTTCCAAAAGAGTATCCATCATTCTACGGTCTGGATGCCAGAAACGATCACGCCCCCATGAGTTAAACGAGCCATGATCGCCCGTTTCCTTAACTGTATTAAAATGTCATTATACTCGATGACATGTCCTCCCCAAGTTCCCTCACTTACATTAATGCCCGCACGCGGGGTATCATAAATACTATTATGACTGACTGTAATAAACTGACACATGGACAGCTCAACCCCAGTAGTCTGTTTCTCAAAGAGGCCTATCTTATGTATCAAGTTATCATAAACCAAACAATGTGCCGGATAATTGTCCGTTTTAGGTCCTATCGTCCTATCCATTTGCTCTAGCGGGACAGATTCATTGTATTCAAAGCTTGGCGAACGCACCGCTTTCGGGTCTCCTACAAAACAGACAGCACTCGCACCTATACGAGTAAAATAAGATCCGGATATGGTAGAGCGACGATTATAATTGGAGAAAAACACTGCATTCCCCCCTAAATTATGCAAATAGCAATTATGCAGACTACAATCTTCCGTACCTTCAAAAACGATGCCACCACCTCTGTAAATCATCCAGTCTGAACGTAATAAAGGTTCATACTCTTCCATAAAAGTCCGGGTCGTCTGGGTAAACTCAATACCCTCTATTGAGATGTTTCTCACAGGATTCTCCATGCAGCCACGTAATTCAACCAAATGTTTTAGCGATGCGATCTCAAATTTCACGCAATTTACATCTTCGCCAGGCATGGGAAAATAATATAATACAGATTCCTGCGATTCATAATACCATTCACCCGGGGCATCCAATTCTTCGAAAATATTCTCAACCATCCGATTATTACGGCTTAAACCTGATTGCCTGTTATTCTGCCAACCTCCTTCCATCGACAAATTCCCCTCATCATCTTTTCCGGTTATACGATAATGAAAATCTCCCCAGTCAGACCAATGCATTGCATGCAAATAGCCACCTACAGGATTTTTCCAGTTTTTCACACGCGAAGGAGAGGTGGCCTCTGCGGAAACTCCGTAGAATCTGACAGCTGTAGAATCGAAATTCGGAAAACGAGCTTGATGACGGATTTCTCCATTAGCCAAAAGCATATCTACAGGAAAATCCACATTTATTGTCGACCGCATTATCCCATCACGATAAGGTTTCCATTCCGGGTTCAACAAAATGCCGCCACTTATAACTACCCGTTCATTGGAATAAGAGCGTAATGTTAAACGCTTATTCTCATTGCCATCCTGTGAAGTAAAGAGCAAAGGTTTCGTCAACCTATATTCACCGCCACGCAAAATAATGGTGGCTTCTCCATTTACTTCACGGGCTTTTGTTGCGCCTTTTCAATTGTTCGGAAGGGTGATTTAAAACTTCCATTATTCTTATCGCTGCCTTTGGAAGATACAAAATAATTCGTTTGCGCTGATAACCCAGTACAAGCGCCCATCAGATACAGAAAGAATAAATAAGTGATAGTTTTCATACTTGACATATATAATTATTGTCACTCCATTTAATACGACTTCGGCTCCTTTCAGAGATCCGGATATAGCTTTTAAACAAATCTTACCAGCAATCTTGTCCGATTGCACCAATACCTGACAATAGCCATTGAACGCTTTACGCCAATTCGCTTTCTCAGGATCATGACAACTGGGATCTCCATTACCTGTACCAATGATTTTTCGGTCCCTCTATCAAGAACTCAACACGATCATCTGCTGTAGGAACTACCCTGCCTTTGGCATCTTTAATAGCAATATTGATAATTGCCACGTCCACACCATCAGCTTTTAGGGTACCAACGTCACTTTTCAGAGAAAGTTGAGTCGGTTTTCCAGTCGTCTCCGTTATTTCTCTGGCAACAAGTTTACCACCATTGTATCCGCGTACTTCAATCTTTCCCGGCTTATAAATAGCCTTCCATTCCAACCGTATAAATGGGGTTGATTTCTGGCGTCCCAAACTTTTACCATTAACCCATAGTTCCGCTTCTTCGCAATTAGTGTACACTCCCATACGAATGGTATCCTCCATTCCCTGTAAGTTCCAATGAGGATATGCATGCACAAGCGGCTCATCTACCCATGCTGCCTTATAGGCATAATATCCATCTTTTGGAAAACCACACAAATCCATAATACCGAAATGTGAAGAAACGCAAGGCCATCTATAAGAGAGTAGGCTCTCCTCTATAGTCAAATCCTGTCCATACAAATGTGCCACTCAAATAAGGATAATCCACAATATGCTTCCAGTCCTCACCTGGTTGTAATCCCCAACTAACCCCTTTACCAAAATTCGACATGTATCCCTTCTCCGGATTATCTTTATGTTCACCCGTGTAGCGACATAGCTTGTCGATTCGGTTGCAAGCATTTTACGATTCGGATATTTCTCTTTATCCTTCACATATTGCATGCCACGTTGACCATAGTTATAGCCCACCACGTCCACTACATCGCTATAGCCGCCTTCGTTCCAACCATGATTCATCGCAGCCGTAGTAGGACGTGTAGGATCAAGCCGGTGAGTAAGATTAACCAATGTTTCAAGAATCCGGGTTCCGGTTATATTTCCTTCCAGATTTTCTTCATTTTCAAGACACCACATGAATACTGACGGATGATTGCGATCTCTCCAAAATCAAAGTAGTTAAATTCTGATTCCAAGTTCTGAGCTCCATAAATGACGGTTTTCATCCAAAACAAGCATACCAAACCGGTCGCAAATATCAAGCACTTCGGGTGTAGGAGGATGATGACCGCTACGATAACCATTACTTCCCATTTCCTTAAGCAATTTAATCTTATACTCATTAATTTTATCGGGAAGCGCCACACCTACTCCAGCAAAATCCTGATGATTGACAGTTCCTTTTATCGGATAGAGCTTTCCGTTCAGATAAAATCCATCCGTCCTCATCTCAACAGTTCTTATACCAAAAGTAGTTTCATAGGTATCTACTATTTTCCCGTTCTCCATTACTTCCGTTTGAACCTCATAGAGCACTGGTGTTTCTGGAGACCAAAGCGCTGGATTGCGAACCAGCGCTTCCTGCTCTATTTCGATCTGACCAAAAGGCTTGATAGGCAAAGAGGAAGTCAGCCTGTCAAGCACTTGTCCTTGCGCATCGACAATTTTAGAGACAAGAGTAACAGATTTAACGGACTTATATTCGTTCTGCAAAAGTAGTCTTGATGTTGACGACCGCTTCTTTATCAGAAATAGAAGGCGTTGTGACAAATGTACCATATCTTGCAACATGGATTTTATCGGTTTTAATAAGCCATACATGTCTGTATATACCAGATCCTTCATACCACCATCCTTCATAATCAGTAGCGTCAACTTTCACAAGAATTACATTTCGGCCTTCACTTCCATAACGTAGAACATCTGACAAATCGTAACTGGAAGGTACATAGCCACTCGGATGATTCCCCATTAAGTGTCCATTGACCCAGACAGTACTGTTCCGAAAAATGCCATCGAATTCAATAGAAATCTTTTTTCCTTTATCACTTTCCGGTATTTCAAACTCTTTCCGATAAAAACCAATTCCTGTAGGACGGAAACCATTACCCGCAGGCTGGCTACCTATATTATTATCATGCACAATCGGCTCTTCTACCAACCAATCATGTGGCAGGTTCACATCCTGCCAATCAGCAGGTTTGTATTCTGCAACTTTATTCCTATCCGTATAGGCAATAATGACTTCTTCTCCTTCCACACGCTTTACATTCACATCAGACAATCCGCCCTGCATCCCAGCTTTCACCGCAAGTTTAATGGCAATATCGCCCTTATGAAACTGCCAGTTCCAGTCAAAACTCTCTAACCCTCTGCGAATAAGAAGGTACAGAAAATAGCAATAGAGTTAGCAGAAGTATAACACTTTATAGACATAGCTTTTTTCATATTACAAATCCATTAATATTTAATTATTAGAATGATATTCCATTATGTATCCATAGGAATAAGATTGATTTCCATCAATTGTATATTTATTCAATGTTCGCGCACCCCATGAATCATTACCTCCTACTCCATGAATATTTAAGTCTATATTCACATTCAAATAATCGCGTTCAGGCAGTTCATAAGCATGTCTACTGGTCTCCAAATCATTTTCGTCATAAGGCCATACGCGAAAGCAAAGTGGTTGCAATCCGGTTATTCGTATTTTCTTATTATTTTTACCACTTAATGAAAACCAACGAACATCACACCGATTGGCATTATCCTGCGGGTATAAATACTCCGTAACGAATTCATTGACATCCTTTTCATAACAACCAATAAAAGCAGCGCTCTTCCTATCTGGATAATTCTCAAATTCTCCTCGTCCGTACCATTTGATATGCTTCATCTCAGCCGGCAATCGCATTCTCATTCCAAATTTCGGCATCAACGGAATAGACTTCTCTTCAGGACTATAAGAAGCTTCAACCTGTATTCTTCCTGCCCCATTGATCGTATATATTAATTGATAGGATGCACCTATAGTTGGCAAAAGCATGTCGACTTTCACTATTCCCAATCCTTCCTTTATTGAAAAAAAGCAACATCTTTGACTACTCTTTCTTTTGCCGCATCCTTCCATTTACCTAAACGTTGATTATAGTTATTATACATCTGATTGTTATTTGCCGGTTTCCAAAAATAGGGTTCCAGAATACCATATAGGATTTCAACCCCATTCTTTTGCCAACTTGTCAAAGCACCCGATTTGGTGTTTATCAAAAAGCGGTGCGTACCCGCAATCACTTCAAACGCCTCCGGTAATTGCTTTATTTCAATATGCTCACCCTCTGCTACAATTCGCTCAACTTTGACCGTATTCATCCGAAACTGCTCCTTTGCCACACAAAAACCTTTGTCAGCCCAACATTCCGTCTTTTTCAGTTTCGCGTAAACATTCAGAAAGAGTTCACCAGAACCAGAATACAAGGGTATATCCAAACAATCCGAATCCGAAAGCAATGCCTTCCCGGACCTTACAATTTTTCCATTTTCCAACCAGCATATTCATAATCAAATTCATCCAAAGACATAAATCCGTACTTATTAGTAAGGTGAACCTTACTCTCATCATCCAATGAGAAATCTATATTTTGATATACTTTTTGTACTTCATAGTAATGGGGGTGAGGCACACGATCCGGACCGATTAAACCATTCAAACAAATGGACCATCATTAGGAAAATCACCAAAGTCTCCCCCATAAGCCCAGAACTCATCTTTCTTTAAAGACAAAGAAGTTGAAAATTCAACACTTTTCGTATATGAGCCATCTACTTTCTTGGCAATTCCCTGATCAACCCAATCCCAAATGGCAGCACCGACAATACATTCATCCGCTTCAATAATATTCCAGTATTCTTGTAAGTTACCCACCGAATTTCCCATAGCATGAGCATATTCACGCATAAAAATCGGCTTATCACGTTTCTCCATGGCGAATTTCTTCAATTGATCAGGAGTGTAATAAGAAGGATCATTAAAAGCAGAAACTGAATTATCTGTATCACTAAAGATGATACGTACGGGATCTATGGCACGAATGGTATCCGCCATAGCCCTCATATTACGTCCCGCTCCTCCTTCATTACCTAAAGACCACGAAATTATGCAAGGATGATTTTTATCACGTTGCACCAAGGCGACTGCCCTATCCACATGTGCAAGCGTCCACTCCGGATTATTTCCAAGAATCTTATTACCCAAACCATAATCATGACTTTCCTGATTAGCCTCATCCATCACATAAAAACCATATCGATCGCACAATTCATAAAACAACGGGCAATTGGGATAATGTGAAGTACGAATCATATTTATATTAGCTTGCTTCATCAATCTCAAATCTTCTTCCATCGTCTCTCTATCTACAAATCGTCCCATGCGAGGGTGATGTTCATGGCGGTTTACTCCTTTCAGTTTGATTTTCTTTCCATTAAATTTAAGAACATTCCCATCTATTTCACATCTCCATATCCCCAAATGCGACCGAAACTCTTCAAAAACCTGCTTCTTATCACAAAGCCTGACTTCAACGTCATACAGATTAGGTTTTTCCGCTGACCACAAAATGGGCTTATTCACTATAGAAGACAATGTATAGCATCCCGTAGAAGATGGAGTTAAGTTTTTAACGAGAGTTTTCAACTCCATTTCCACCTTTTCCCCTTCATTGTTTTCACCTCTCAAAACAATCTCAATGCACAGTTTATTAAGCTTCTCCTTTGATAAATTCCGTAACCAGACTTTTGCATTGAAACGGGCAAAAGAAAAATCCGGAGACAGATCAGCCGTCAATGAATAATCCTTTATATGAACCTTAGGACGCACCCAAAGTTCCACTGAACGAAAAATGCCGCTAAAACGCCACATATCCTGATCTTCCAGATAACTGCCATCTGACCAACGATAAACTTCAACCGCCAATTTGTTCTGTCCACTATGTACATACTTTTGTAATATCAAACTCAGCCGGAGCCATAGAATTCTGGCTATATCCAACCTGATTTCCATTTATCCATATATACATCGCTGATTTGACTCCTTCAAAATGAAGATAAAATTGCTTATCTCTCATTTCTTCCGAAATCTCAAAAGTGGTAACGTAAGAGCCTACCGGATTCCAATTCTCATAGCTAAAAAAATTCTTGGGAGGCTCTCCCGTAACCTTTGGTTGATCTTTTCTAAAAGGGTAAGTCGAATTTGTATAAATGGGCTTCCCATACCCTTGTAATTGCCACGGTCCGGGAACAACAATATTGTCCCATCCGCTTGTATCAAAATCTCTTTTATAGAAATTCAATGGACGGCTTTGAGGATCGGGAGACCACATGAACTTCCACATGCCATTTAACAACATAATTTCTTTGCACTCGCTTTTCCGGGACGGAAGCATCAATGTAGAATGATAGTCTTCTTTATTATGACCCACTACATTAGGATTCTCCCAATCAAAAATTCGCTGTGCACATCCCCAACAAGGGAAACATAGCATGAACAGGATTAAAAAAGTTTCCATTTTCTTCATCTGAATCATGGATATAAATAAAACATTCGGTCCATTAATGACCATTTTTCTGAAGAAGAAGCATTGGGCAAAGCCACTTGGAAATGAGAAACCAATTCTTTCCCATTCCACCTGACGGGGCATTGTAGCTAACTTTGCCATTGCCGTATCCCATTCAAAATCAAGCGGTGTTTCAACAATCATAAATAGACGGGAACCTAATATATAAATCTCCATTTCCAGAATACCGACAGCTCTGATTCCTTCCCTTATCTCCGGCCATGCTTTATCTTTACTATGACATTGAATGTACTCTTTATAAGTTCCGGATCATCTTTCAAATCCATGGTCTGACAATATCTTTTTACCGGTCCTTGAAATTGTTGAACCTTATAGCCACAAATGTTTCTTTTTTACTTCTTCTATTGGAGAAATATTCATAATTATTTTTACATATTAATAAATGCCATATTGCAATACTTAAAATAAATCTAACTCGGCCATGGTCACCACATTTCCATCTGCTGCTATTTTCGTTACCTCAATGCGGATGTAACGTGCTGTTACAGCATTTTTGAAATAGTGGGATCGCTTTGTTGGATCGTTGATTAAATTCCCGAATTCGAAACTTTCTATTTCGCGCCAGCTCTGTCCATCATCACTAATTTTAAAAATTCCCTTCTCAAGCATGCCTCTTGCATTCTGTCGCTGAGGTATATAAGCAAAACCTTTAAGTTGCTCTTTCTTTCCTAGATCAATGCTGATAAAATGCATTTCAGCACCTTCTTCTGACATCCAGTAAGTGTCTGGATTCTCATCCATAACATTTTTAGCAGAATGTTTGGACGTTTCACTACTTGCATTATATATTTTCCAATCCTGCTTTACTAAACCAAACTGCTCTTCGTACAGAGCTCCCTTTTTCCCATTAAGAATAGAAATTGCTTTCAACTCTGCATTTTCCATGAAGAAAGGTTCTTTATACTCCATTGAAGTTACATTCGGCTCTTTTCCATCCGTAGTATAAAAATACGATACCCCTGATTCAGATTAGCTTCACTGTTCTGCCCAGTAAAATTCCAATAAAAATATTTCTTTGCAGGCTCTATTGAGACCAATCCCTTCACATCTCTTTTTGCACTGACCATCGGCGGACGAGTCTGATAATAATAGGCTGAAACACTGCTAATAACCGGCACAGAACGCGATTCCAGTATACGCACTCGTATTTTATCAGTAGTCACTTCGGAAAACGAAGAATGCGCCTGTATCCAATATTGGTAGCTCGGGCTATTTCTTTCCACTCTCCATTAATATATGCATCTACAGCATGTCTTTCTACCCGTTCACCATAAGAACTGATAGCCTCCCTGATGGCTATACGATTCATTGTAACCGGTCGGACAGCAGAAATTATAATTTCCCGAGGTTGTTTATCAAGAGATACATAAGTATTCATTTTGCCATCAACACACTGGCTCGCACCTTTAGCACCTTTCAGCAAATCGATGCCATAAGTTTCGTCAATGCGCTTGCCTACTTCTTTCAATACATTCACATCTGCTTCAGAAAACTTTCCTTCACGATTAGGCGGAATATTCAGCAAAAAAATTGAATTACCTCCTACCGCACGTTCATATATGTCAAAAACGTCATCCGCACTTCTTACCTTTTGATGTGTATCATCCCTATAGAACCAACCCTCACGAATGGATGTATTGGTTTCCGCAGGCTGATAATGCAAATAAAAAGGCCTTTCCATAGAAAACAGAGCTTCCCTACTGCCCAAGTCATTTGAGGTCAGATCACTAAAGTCATTCATCGTATCAGGGTTTTCACGATATGGGATTACATTCCATTCCGTATTTCTTGTTCCACCACCTTCGTTACCACACCATCTGACGTCTTCTCGACCAAAAATGACAGCATGTGGAGCCAACGTTTTAATCAATTGCTTCCAAGCTATATAATTTATATGTTTGCCCTCCTTTTCCGCTTCGGATGGGCTCCATCGAACCAGACTTCATGAACAGGTCCATATTCCGTCAATAATTCAAATAGTTGATTTAAAAAATATTCATTATAATCATCAACCACAAATTCAAATCGAGTTTTGTTCTTAAAAGGTCTTCCAGGTATCTCACGCGGAATAGTTCGCTTAGTATATTTACTCAAATTACCATAAAGTCCATTTGGACTTTCTATCTGAAACAAATCTGCAGGCGATAAATAAATTCTAACTTCAAACCATACTTACGACATGACTCCGAAAGTTCTTTCAAAATATCCCCTTTCCCATTTTTAAAACCAGTGGACATTATTCCATGTTTGGTATAGCGACTCTGCCATAAGACAAAGCCATCATGATGTTTCACTGTCAGAACCACCATCTTCATACCAGCCGCCTTCATCGTCTCACACCACTGATCTGTATCCAAAGTTTTCAAATCAAATACTTTCGGGTCTTCCTTGCCATTTCCCCACTCCATACGGGTAAATGTATTAGGACCAAAATGAACAAAAGCAATGAACTCATTTTTGTAATGCACTCAGTTGATTTACATCCGGGGCAATATGAATAGCCTTTTCAATAATAGTTTTCGACTATCATTAGCTTCAACCTTAATTGTCCTCTGAGGATGGAGATTCACTTTTTGTGCTTGAGTCTGCAAAACACAAAAGACAAATGATAATAACAAAAAAGTTTCTCTTCTTCATAATTATAGATTTCAAATATAGTTTTTCCTATGCAGTTTTTTTCATGTCGTAAAATAGGGACTTATCATTAATTTGTTATAGTATTTTTCGACAGACAATAGGATTATATCGATATCATGCAACTTTAAATAAAATTTCCATCATTGAAAACAAAAAATATAATTTTGCAGACACTCTGATTGGATCACTTTTTAATCAATATCTACATATTTGATTCATTTTATTCCGTATATTCTTCCGAAACAGATAGAGAAATAGTAATCGAAAAGTGATCCAGAATACAAGTGACTAAAATCAGCAGGAGAATGCTACTGCATCCTCCTGCTGACTCCTACCTATAAGCTCTTGTATTTTTTCTGGTCCATCATAATAATATCTTCGTTTATTATAAGAAGCACCTTCCGGTCAATAAACAAGAGCTAAAATAATACTTAATAATGGAAAATATCAATCTTTATTCCCGAAACGCTTCTTCAAATATTTCTCCAGGTTATAAGTTCCCGGAGAGTTTCGCAATACAGTACCATCTTTTTCTATCCACTCATAATGAGGAATACCGTTGAAGTGGAATAATTGGCGGAGATAGTTGTAATCTGCCTGAGGAATACGATAGCAAGCCTCACCCTTCAGATTCTTTTCTACATATTCATTATAAGTCTTTTCGGGACTTTCACGATCACTGGTGATGTATATGAACTGAAAATCCGGGTGATCTTTATACTGTTGGCGCAAACCGGCAGTGTGTTCAATGCCACTACGACAGGGACCACAAAAAACGTTGCCCAGAAATCGATAAACAAAGCTTTACCTGCATGGGCTTTAATGATATTACGTAAGATTTCAGTAGCAGGCCCTTCAGGCAAAGCATACGTGCTATCATTTTGTAGCGGGAAAGCTTGGGCATACAAACGCTCCGCCTCAGCAAGCATGAATGGATGATTGATTAGCTGCTTTTCTTTATCCAACAGACTACGGGCACCTTCTCTATCCAATTGTTTTAAATCAAAAGGAAGACTTCGCAAAGCAATGATCTGCGAAACCAACGGGATATATCCGACTATGGTATCCAATCGTCCCGATTTCTCTCTTTGATTTTCAAAGAATTGATTTATTCTCATTATTTTTTTCATCTTCTGCTTTCTGATTTTCATCAATAGATACAGAAACATCATTCATTACCTCATTTTCCTTTCGATAAGCTTCGAATAAATCCTTATATTTTTCGCTAAGTTCTTCCCATATCTTCGTCTCCGCAATAGAGTTCGCTTATCTCTCTTGTCACAGTCTTACCAGCTCTGTCTTCACTATCTTTTCCTCATTTTTTCCTGCTCAGGAGTCAATACTACACCATTCTTCTTCAAATAAGTAAGGACAGATTTTTTCAGGATATTTATAGGCAATCTTTCCCATTTCAACAGTCGTCGTATCACCCCACAGCCCTTGCAAAATCCATATATTCAAGGCGATTGATAAAACTACTAAAATTCTTATCCGCTACGATAATGCTGTCATTAAGAGGCATCTGTCGTAAGAAGTTATAATAAGCCGAATCTTCCCTTAACCTTCAGCACCTCATTATCTTTATTCTCCCGCGCCAGATAACTTCTGTTCATAACAAAGTCGAACATCTTATAACCTTTGAGAAATCCGTGCCGTATTTCTCACCAAACGTGCCGCTCTTCCCACATATCGATTGGCAGCAACAAGTGAATCGGCCTGCTCCGACCAACGACGGAACATAGGTTCACAACGCTCTACAAATTGTGCAGGGGTCAGTTCTTTCTGCATTTTCGAGAAATCTTCATAACGAAATACGAATAAATCATCCACATATTTCAATGCCTTTCCTATATATGCGGTAGATCCCATGTAATGGACATTATGAAGAGGATAATAATAATCACGGGCACGACTACGTGCCATTACAGCTTCCCAGTCTACATACATTGTTACAGTTTGCCCGGTTCTACATAAAAAAGGGTATCCAATCATTATTGAACACAACCGAACTTACCATAGGATAGTTGATCTCAAACTTACATTCAAACCTTCCATTAGGTTGCAGAGTTACCACCATCGGATAATCTTCTCTTGTCAAATCATTAGAAACATAAATCAGGCCATTGGTAAAGCTAATTTCTGATCATAGCCGGCAATGTATCCTTGCAGGCAAACGCTATCCCGACGGAATACCGGACTCTCATTCTCTTCAACCTGCATCGCCTTCATGCTTCCCGTATCCCGCGAATAAAGCCGGGCAGGTTCTTTATCTTTCCTTATCCGGCACAAACCATTCTTTTGCGGGGTAAGTTCCAGCTCCACTTTATCGCCCCGGTCATCTTTCAAAGTCAACAGCATACTTTTACCTTTCTGACGGATTGCTTCGTACTGATAGAAACGATTGTCCATGACAGCAAGAGAATCGTATATGCCAAAAGCCCATTCATAATAGTCGTCCATTCCCATCCAGTTGCCGGAGACTTTATCGAAAAGTGAGGTTTTAGCATCTTTTTTCTCCAAAGATATATAGTACGTATTGAGTTCGTCATGATCAGACTCAAGCAAATGGATTTCTTTTGTCTCCTTAGGAAGTGGAGGAAAAATAAGTACAAAATCCAACGTACCGGAATCTGGTGTATATACTTCTTTTTCTAATTCAAAGTTTTCACTACCGGTTATATAATACTTCTTACCAGTAATCGCATCTTCCAAATGAGTATCTTTGCCTGTCTTTACCCACCAATGCGGACGGAAAATAACATGGATATGCAACCTCGTTGCATCCGGAGTACGTTCAATGCGGGTAATATTATAAATGCTGCCCGAACGGAATTTAAACTTAGGATTATCAATTACATTTTGTGCCTGAAGCATACAAGTGATGCAAAAGCAGGAAAAGGAAAATAAGTTTTCTCATGGTATAGTTGTATATGATTAATTTCTACTAAAATTTAAAGGTTGCTCACTCTGACAAATATAAGCAATAAAAAGGAAAGACTTTTTATTTTAAATAAATATTTTTCAATAACTTATATTTAAGAGTAAAAGTATCCTTTTGGAATGACTACACCCTTTATATGAAAAGGTGTAGCCATGAGATAAAAGGGTGTAGCCATCCGGACAAAAAGGTGTAGCCCTTTCAAAACAGGGTTATAAATACCTGTAGGCTGGATTATATCATCCTTATAAATATGTTTTCTAAAAAAGTTAGTTGTTCACTTATGTAAACTAATCAGATTTTATCATCGTTATTACTTCAATATGGCAACCTTCTCTCTTCCCACAATATAAATTCCTGCAGGCAGTTCCCGGATCACCTCACTTCTGCGCACCTGAGTGCGAAGCTTGATTCCCGTAATGGTATAGACATCTACCAGAGGATCTTTATCCACGGTCACATCCTCGATGCCCGTAGGATCTTCGCAATCATCGGAATTAGTCAGATAGACTTTATCGATAATAATAGGGCTGCCGCCGAACGACCAGAAACCTACACCATAGATATGGCTCGGATCAAGTTTCACTTTAGAATTACTCTTATACATATTATTCAAATCAACAACCACTTGCTTACTGTTCTTAACTTCATACTCAGCAGCTCCCGACCAATAGCTATTCTCATCAAATAAACGAAATGAAGCACCGTTGTTTGAGTTATCATTGCCTATTTTGCCACAACGTATTTATATTCTGACAAATCAATACCGTTATCGTACCACCAGCCACCGAAACCATACTGTCCGGTCACCAATGTATGTGTATTCTCATCAAAAGAACCGGTCTCCCAAATATTGGGATTAAACAGTTCTGCGGTTAGCGGAAAAGTAGAAGAAGTGACGTGAATCTTTAAAGACTGACGGTCACCCAAAGGGCCTTTATAACTGATAATTATATCACTCTCTCCATCTTGCAAAGCCATTATACGTCCGTTAGTTACACGTATGACATCCGGATTCTGATTTTCATAATCGGCCACCATGGTAATATCTTCCGTATGGCCATCGGCATATATTCCTTTCACTGTAATTGTAGAAGAACTTCCGGTAAGCAAAGTGAGCTCTTCTTTTCCATTGATGGTCAATTCGGTTAAGGTCAATGATTCTTCACTATACCCCTCAAAAGAGTCGTCAAAATAGAATGCTTCATCAAACTCCGGTTCGGTAGAGAACCAGTCTACATCCACATAGCCTCCTGTCTGGGCAGTTGCATAATTAAAGATAGCGAACTTATTGCCTGTGAATACCGTCAGATCATACTTCATGTTCAGGTCATCCCCCAAATTTTGTATAGGTCTTGTTGTCCAGGCTGTAATAAAAGCTTGCCCTACTTGTGTTGTAATTGGCAATAGCGCGCAAATAGATTACCTGTTCAGTGACCACTTCTCCTATCTGCTCCGATTTTGCAGCCGACGATACTACAGGGGCAGTGGTATAAACCAACCGTTTCTGCCCATCTATGACTTTAACGCCAATAAACGCATAAGGGTCCTGAAATACTGCCAATCCTGCCACATCGCCTTCCTGCATCTCGCCTATCTCCATCCTGACCGTACCATAGAATGTTCCAAGTCCTGAGGATACCCCAGAATTCTCTGAGTCAATGTGTTCTTGGCTTTATGCAGGCTGTCGGTAACATTTGCCGTATACAACCGCAAATAACCGGCATGTTCAGTCAACGACCATTTTGATCTGTCCGCATTATGATTCCATCCCCATTGCAGTCCTAATTTATAATGCCTGAAATTATCATTGGTAGGCAATGACTTTATGGGGTATTCCCTGCCAACATCGGGCTTACGATAGGTAGTGACTCCTTTTCCGTTCTCACCTATTTCAGGCCAGCCATCCACCCATTTTACGGGTTGCAGGTTAGGGAATCGTCCATAAGCACCTTTATCATAGAAAGCATAGTCCACCACTCTCCGGTCTGCGTTTCTACCAAAGCTCCCTGATGAATGTTGTCATCGTCTATCAGCTTCTTTTTCCTCATAAGGTCCATAGATATCCTTGGAGCGGAAAACAGTTTGAAAAGCAGGCCATCCTCCATACGTAGAGTAAATGTAATAATACTCACCTATCTTATACAAACGGCTCCCTTCAAGCCCTTCGCGGAAAGACCATTTAACCACATCCTTATCACTGCCGGAATTTTATTGAAATCTTCATCCAATTGGCTATACGAAGCTGGTTGATACCGTAAACTACGTATATTTTATCATTATCAAAAAGCAATCCGCAATCATAAAAACCATCATTTAACTTCTTCTTTTCCCATTCACCTTCAATGTCGGTAGTGGTCAATAGGTATCCACCTTCATCCAGTGTAGTAAACAGGAGATAGAACTTGCCGTTGTGATATTGAAGAGCTGTTGCCCACTGGCCACGGCTGTAACGGTTCTGACCATTTTCAAGATTATAACCATCGGATGCCTCTATGCGCTCCAACGGATTACAGCAATACTCCCAGTTCACCAAATCATAAGATTTCAGGATGGTGGCTCCGGGGAAAATGTACATGGTGGTGGATACCATATAATAGACATCACCCACACGGATTACATCCGGATCAGGGAAGTCACCGAATATAACAGGATTAGTGTATGTGCCATCCCCATTATCACTATGTGACTGATAAGTAAAATCAGGACGTGGATAATTTTCCTTTGCATACTCCTGATACCAATGATAGGTAGGCCACGGACAGGCTTCCGGATCGGTCAGGAAAGTATATACTTCTCCTTCGGCGGGCGGTACATCCTTAAATTTTGCCAACAAATCAGCACCCGTAAAAAATAAGCCAGCTTACATTACCCGAATTATCTACAATATGTTTCATATTTGCTCCAAAACCGGGACCACCGAATGTACCGGTATGAGCCTTCCCCACGAAGCGTTATATTTTGACGGTGCCCAATCCATTTCTGTTATCATGATAGGTGCGAATGATGCTACCGGAGCTACGGAATCATCCCATCCTTTCTGGAAAGGTTCATAGCCTCCCGTACTGGAACCACCATCCCATTTTCTCCATCACTTCCCATCCAGCCCCGGATAGAGATGTACCGCATAACCGATGTTATCTCCTTCGATAGGATTGACGGCAAATCCTTTATACAACCCTTGATAACCCAGGCGGTATCCAAGAATGTTACCGCAACCTTGTGCACGCATCGCATCTACCACCGACTGAAAATACTCTTTCAGTTTATCGAAGTGTCCCTGCGAACCGGCTCCATAAGTACCATCGGGACCAAGTATATTAATCGGTTCGTTGGCCAGTTCAAACATAATGTTGGGATGATTCTTCAATTTCGGATGCTGGGCTACGTGTGTCCATACTTTAATGAGATACTGATTATACTCATCTCCCACAGCTATTTTTTCCGGACATACTCCGGGAGGACGCATGACTACATAAAGTCCTTTCGAGACAGCATATTCCGCCATCGGAATAAATACCCTATCAAGATAGTTTTTAAACCGATTGAAATCGAATGCTGAAATGTCATTCTCTCCTTCTACATGAATTCCCGGAGAATTTGACCAATACGGGTCCATATGTAATCGAAGAAAATTCATTTTCCAACCGGCAGCCATAATGTCATCAATCAACCCTTGATTGTATTTCAAGCATTTCTCCACATCATAATTGTCCCACTTCTGCCCCATCTCATTGAACCACGGACTATAGGTCTGTGCAAACCCATGCAGGTTCACTTTATTCCCATGCGGGTCTACCAGATAACGGCCTTCAACATGCAGTCGAGGCATTGACATATCTTCCCATGCCCAAAGTGCGGAAGAAGACATCAAACAGCATAAAGCTATAAGAAATTCGTAAAATACGTTTGTAATGTTTTTCATAAGCTATATATTTAAATTACTTCAACAAAAAATTAATAAGAATCACTATGCCGCGATATTACTTTTCACCTGAATAAATGAGATTGCCCGATGTACAAACACCTTCTATCACTACCCCATAATCGGCAGCAGAATCAGCTGTATAGAAGCTGACGTGAACAGTTCCCGATTCATCAACCTGCACGCTCGGATTCCAGTATATCGTAGAACGTAAGTCTGGCTTGACGGATTCTTTCTTTGCTTCCGTGTCATACGCCGGTGAGTAGAATTCTACAGTTTGCTGATAACCTAAAGTCATAATAGTCTGCATGTTGCTATTCATTTTATTTTTCTGTACAAACCCATTCTTCGTAGTGACTACTATGGCACCATTTCCCGCAGCCGACCCGTAAAGAGGACCGACAGAAGTGGCAGGGGAGTAAAAAACATCTTTGATGTCATCCACGTCCAACAGGTCAAAATCAAAGTTTTCTTCGGGAACATTGTCCAGCAACACCATGACCGGAGCAAATCGATAACGCACTTCATTATTCGTGATAGTAATACCCGCAAACGTCGCAAGAGGTCGTATGTAGAAATAAAATGTCCTTTTTTACATCCTCTTCCGTCAGCACCTTCGAAACTCCCACCGAATAAAAAGGGAGATTCCGTTTTTACAGCTCTCTCTCTTCTACCTGTCACTATCACTTCCGCCAGATTATAAACTCTCATTCCATTTTCTATCGTATACTTCTGATCCATCTTTGCCATATAGTTCTCCTCGATATGCGGCTTTTCAATGCGGGGAATACACCCGATTCGGGGAGCAGGAAACGATTTGTAAGGATCCAGTTCGATAAAAACTTTTGAAGAACCTTTCTTGCTGAGCGCCTGGACAATATAGTGAGTACCACTGGGATATTCCAGTTTATCGAATACAAACCGCCCATTCCGGTCAGGCTTCGTCAGTTCTGTCCCGATGAGTGAATCTTTAAGGGCGAGCAAAGAGATATTTCCCTCTTTCAATGCAGAAAACAAGCCCTCTACTTTACCGGAAACTTCGTCGCCCAATTCCAAATTATAGGGCAATGCGCTGGTTACGTTGCCTTTCAATACCTCCGGTATGTTGTATTTCCGCCAGCCTTGTGTCATCATCAGCAAATCCAGGGCATAGGAAGAACTGCGGCTATCCTGCAGGTAACTCAACGGTGACTCAATGTGTCCTTTAAGATCGGAAGTGAGCAATAAGGTGGAAACAATGTTGGAAACGGTATCCGGCTTCACGTCTGTTCTGTCAACAACTGCAAGTGCGAAGTTGCCTGACATGGGGTTTCCATTTATATCTTTAATCTGTATATCCATATCTACCTTCTCTCTTGCCAAGTAGTTTTTCGCGGTCAGGCCGGACTTCAGTCTGCGCCAGTGCACTTTTTGTAGAGAAAACACTAAACGTTCGCTCAGAATGTTTCTTCCTTCATCAACCAGCAGAAAATGAACGATGCCCGCCGGAAAAAAGTCTTTTTCAAAGTCAACATAATTTTGTTTATCATCCCAGGGTTGTGCATACAGAACGATGCCCCGCAAATGCGCCACCAGTGTCAGCGAAGTGCCCAATGGGGTATCGGGTGATTTGGAAAGACTTACCCGCAAATAATCTTTAGACCAAAGTGTATTCAGGGAGATAGCATCCGGAGAAGGTTCGGGCAAATCAAGACGCTTGGAAACGCCTGTTCCGTCACTACAAACGGCATGATACTTTTTTCCGGGAACATAATACATCCGAAAACTCCCCATACCCAAATGCTGGCTTTTGAAATCGGCACATACCTGACCTTCTTCGTCAAATACTTGACCTTCTACCTCTGTAGACAAACCATCTGCATCGATGGCCTTAAATGCCATTTTGATTGTGGTGGATTGAGCTGCATGACCTCCTTCGGGGAAGAAAGCCACATCAAAGGTTTTACTCAATTCGGGGATTCTGAAATAGCGATTGGAAATCTTTCCGTCATACACTGTCTGTAACAAAAACGTGCGCGAAGCAGGAATCTCCTTCTTCTTGAAAGTGTAATGGATATTTTCCCCTTCCAATGATAAGACTTTTCCTTCTTTGTCCCTGTCTCCATCGGGGAAAAGAATGGCTTGTGTAGAGTGACGGATCGGTTGTCCGGTTTACTGAGAAAATGTATTTCCGCATGAATATCGTTGTTTTCAGCAGAATAACTGATTTCCGGAGATATCGCTTCGGATACGGGATCGGATATATAAATCAGTTTATGGGGAAAGTACTCTTCACCTATATTCTGCATGAACCAAGTGTAGGCTCTGAGAGAATAGTTGCCTTCCGGCAGATCTTCACCCAATGGAATATGTCCGTAAAAACATCCCAAAGAGTCCGGTCTTATTTTCACTCTCTCCACCAAGTTGCCCAACGGATTCACTAACTCTACATATACATATCGGCTAGCATTAGCTTGCTTTTAGCATAAGGGCATCTACTAAATGTGCCCTGAACCAAAAGGGTTTCACCGGACATGTAAATGCCACGGTCTGTCTGAAGGTAAAGCTTTTCCTGAGGGAAATGCGACATTTGCTGTAGAAAAAGGTTTTCTACACTCATAGAATCCGTTTCCACTGCTAATGGTGCTTGTGCAAATACATTTTGCATACACAGGAATAATAAAAGAGAAAAATAGGTTCTCATGATATAGATTTTATATAATTTACAGAAAATGGTGCTTCTCACGAAGCACCACCTTCTTAAACTAATGGTAATAAAAAATGCAATCTAACTTTACCTTAAAATAGAATCTTTTAATAATCGTACTTTCTATTTTCTTCCATCCAGTCGTTTATCTTGCGTACTTCATCATCGTTCTTACGCTCTTTATACACAAATCCGGGTTTTCTTCAACATACCATCCTCTTTGAAAGTATACCACAAATCGTACACTTCCATTTCGGGATAATACTTACCGCCACCACTGACAAGGTTAAACTTATCCCAAGACTTCAAAGGTTACTGAATTATCCGGATTTACGGTGATATTAAAGCAATAATCGGGTCTGTAGTCTGTAGCACCTTTCGACCATTCATTCTTTTGATGATACATACGTACAGTGTTACCATCGACTACAGCTTGCAACGTGCGAGGCGACTTATAGATAACGGAATCCTTTGGATTATCAGCAGGCTTAATCACACCGTCCATATAATAAAGCCCTGAATAGTCATTCATCAGATTCAGACGGATTAGCACCACTGTATCTTCTTTAGCCAGTTCAAAACGAGATGTTCCACTAAGTTTAAACGCCATCATATAGAGCGAATCTATATGCAAAGTGGATGGGTCAATGTGAACAGGATACGTGCCATAGGCTTCACCCTTTTTCACAACTACATTTTCTTGCGGAAAACTATAGATACCATTTGTCAACGTACGATACTTTATATCATCCGAACCAAGTTCTTTCTGGTTATAACTTTCCAATACCAGAAGGAAATTCTTCAACAGTAACAGTTATATCTTCCTTGGTAGGCAGCGAACCGCTGATGGCAACCGATGCATATATGGTATCTTTTTCATAACCTATATTCAGATCTCTATTTATAATCTTATCTTTTGCCCCAACCAGATAAACCGTTTCGGGCCATAAATTCTCTTCCATAGGTATTTTATTGTCGCAACCCGCCATACATGCCAACAGCAAGGTTATCGAAAAAATGCTATTCTCTTCATATTATCAGCTTTTTATTGTTTTTTCATTTTTTAATTCCATCCTGGGTTCTGTACCAACTTACCGTTCTTTCTCAGCACATTTCTGTCAAGCGGCCACAGATACATCTTGTTGGAAAACATACGTTTCATGGTTTTTTCTGTATTCCAGATTCTTTCTGTATAGAACTGTTCGCGTTGTGATTCGCGAGCACTTACATCCAATCCTCTGATGGGTTTGTTGTAAGCGTCATAGGCATCTTTCCAACGGCGCAAATCCCAATAACGATGACTTTCGAAAGCAAACTCAATCAACCTTTCATGCTTAATTAGTTCACGCATCCTGCTTTGGTCGGCTGCATCGGCAGTTGTGATTCCCGGTTGACCGGCACGATAACGAATCTGATTGAAATATTTCACCATTTGATCCACATCACGAGTAACCGTCACCTGCCCATCTTCGTCCGTATACGAACCTTCCATTTCGTTCATCGCTTCTACATACCCCAACAATACTTCGGCATAGCGGAATATCGGATAAGTCTTCGCTTTTACCACTCCATTCCAAAAGATACAATCATCCTGATGCACATATTTCCGGCAGGTATATCCGGTCCTGGTTCTGTTATCATTATTATTCATATCAGATGCACTACCTCCGTAGTAATAGTCGGTAACATAGTTTCTGGTACCTGCTGACAAACCGTCACGGTGGGAAGTTGTAGGCCAGATACAAGCATTGAAACCAATAGCCGCATAAAAACGCGGTTCGCGACCATCATCACGATGAGCTCTGTTTCCGGAAAGAAGATAATCTGACGAGAATGTTTTATCTTGTCCCACTGCCTGCCATGATTTTTTTCCGCCTGAGTAGCTTCACTAAACGGTCTACCGTCAGCCATCCGGTATTCATCAATCATATCTAAAGTAACACTAAATGAAGATATTCCCCCCAATTTGGAAGGTGTCACAAGAATATAGTTTCCATTATTTTTTGAAAAATAGATGTATTCTTTAACCAACTCAGGCTGGTAAGTACCATCAAACAGCGTCTTGTATGACTTATAGGGGTCTATACCTCCGGCTCCATCAGGAAGTCGGCATCAGATACCGTCTCGGAAGAGGCAATGTGCCTGTACCCTTTTCATTCACTATTTTGGATACAGTATGAATGGCATACTTATTCATATCAATAATCCGCTTGAACGTGGCGGCAGCTTTTCCCCATTTAACCTTGTCTTCCGTCTGGGCAATGAAATTCCTCCCCTCTGAGTCTTTCCAATCGGAATAGTAACTGTTACCATTGAAAAGGGGGCTGGCAGCATAGAGCTGCATACGAGCTTTGAACGCCAAAGCAGCACCCTTGGTAGGTATATACTGCAATGCATCTATACGACTTGCAGGCAGCAATTTAGCTGCTTCTTCAAAGTCGGCACAGATTTTCTCTACACACTCATCGTAAGTGGAACGCTCGAATGAAACTGACGCTACATCTTCGTCCGTATCGAAAGGACGGTCGGAAGTACAACCACAGGCCCGTACAATCTTACCAAATAGAAATAGAAGTAAGCCCGCAGAAAATAAGCCCTTCCCTTGAAATCACGCATTTCCATCTCGGTAAGCTCCTGGTTTTTGGATATATTCTCCAATACGATGTTGGCCTTACGGATTCCTTTATAGCACTCGGGCCACGGATTAAACCATGAGTTCGTTTCTTTCACTTCATCATAAAGTATAGCATTTCCATTCGTTACGAACGGAACGATTGCTTCATCTGAGCCCAATCCACTGGGCAATGTAGAAGCCGCTCCCCAACCATTCATAAGTATTGATTCATCGGGAAGAAGAGCAGCCGCTCCATTGATATACTCTTCCGTTCTGGAGCGGGAAAGGAAAATGGAGTCCAGTGTGGTCTGATCGTACACATATTGGTCAATGTCCAAGTATTTTTCGCACGAACCGAACATAATGCTTGAAAC
>VOFE01000792.1_pt1 | contig 71424 bp, 113 predicted proteins | sample 5384071 | NCBI WGS metagenome assembly VOFE01 (sample SAMN12384724, study PRJNA508395) | human gut metagenome | isolation source: healthy gut D | host: Homo sapiens
AATAACTGCGGCTGGCTTCCAGAAAGAATGGAACGCTCTGACAACAGCGAAAACCATCATCCAGGAAACCATATCGTATACGTTGAACGGCATTGGCGCCCCATGCCGCCATGCTCAAGAAACGCTTCAAATATGAGCCAATCCATACCATCGTGCCCGCCTTTTATCCCTTCGGCAAGAAATTTCCTCCAGATCGGATGCTCAGGCCTCGCGGCACTCTTCATATTCCCCACTGCCCTTCCAGGACGCATCCCACCGGTTATGCGTCCCATCAAGAAACAGGGACGCGTTTTCTTCGCAGTAAAGGGCCTTCGTTCCGTGGACAGACAGCCCACGGCTGTAATAGCGCGGCAAGGTCGTATCAAGGGTAAGCGCTATCGTTTCCCCCGTTATAACATTTTATGGTCGTCGTCACAATGTCTCCTTGTACAAACGTTGCTTGGCTAAGCCAATCGTCATCCGGCTTGTTTTCTTTACATAATGGGCTAATCCGGCCGCCCGGGAGGCCGTAGAAACGAGGCTTACCATCCGGTTGCCCCGTCCTAAGCCAAGCAACATCCCGATTGGCGCCAGCTCATGCGTAGGATAATTGTCACAGTTACGGTGCAAGTAATGATTCAGTCGGTAATGGCGGTGCTTCCCTGCCAAAAGTGATTTTCCTCTCTCAGGTCGTGCCCATACTTGCCGTCGCAATGAACAATCTCGCCAAATACGCCTGCTTTTTTCATTTCACAAAGCATCAATTCCATGCGGCCATAACAGCAGTTCTCCATGGGCATGAACGGCGTTTTCGTCTGTTCATAGGCTTCCACCAAACCCCAGCATTCCCGCTCCGTAAAAGCGCCCCCCACTTCACATGCGACTGCGACCCCGCCTTCATAGCGGATATCGCAATCTGCTATGCGTCTGCCACGAGGTCGCGATGTAAACCGCATCCAAAAGCCCGCTTTGCATCATATCCCTATAATCCTGAAATTGTCCTGGCATTGACCCGCCAGCTGAAGCGATGCTCATTTCGCCTTCTGCATGCGGTCCGGATACTCGTCACAGACCGCCGTCACGGCAAAACCTTCCATCGGCAAAGCACGTCCTCCAAAAATCATCATTCCCGTGCGCCTAAACCGGCAATCCATCCGCCTTTTCATATTATCATACCCTCCACAACCGCATGCATCCACGATCGTGAAGCAGCTTATTTTGGTTCCCTTTATCCAAGGTCCATAAAATCCATAAAATTTTGCCCCTTTTGGCGTCCAGTTTGTCACCAACAAGATGATAAGTCCCCCATTCAAAACGTCGCAGTTTGACCCGTATTCTTCTGTTTTGACAAATTGGTCAGTTTCAGTGAAAGCAGGCCGATAGACAGCCGTAATGTAAAATAAAAACAATGACACCGTACGCGGCGGACATGCCGTACATACGTCTGCCAAACTCTTTGAAAACCATCGAATAGAAATTCAAAAACACGCTCGGTAGAACCACTGTGTGTTGTAAAGGAAAAGACGGGGACCTTGATCGTTTCACCATGGCTGGAGCCGCCATGCCTCCGGTCTTATAAGCACATAAGCGCACAATGACAATCTTTAGACCGTTTCCACATTCCATACCTGCGAAGGTTCAACAATAGGTTAATGGAAACGGAATTAGAATCACAAGGGACAACATCCACGCAAAATCTCTTTCATTGAAGGCAATTTGGGTAATAAAGCGCTGTCTTTTTGCCAGGCCGAAGACAGCCGTCAATAGACGCGGCTGCCTGCCAAACTCTTTGAAAACCATAAAGGAGGATCGATTAGCTGTAATCCTGCCAGATAGTTAATGGAAACCAGCATTCTAGGCAGGGTAATAAAGCCAGGTCTGCCGCCATATTTCCCTGTAATCCTGCCAGATAAAAGTTAAACTGCCATATTTCCATTAAAAAGAAACTGCCCCAAAGGCAGTACTCTTAGTAGTAAGCCAGGGTTTCACAAGCTGTTCTAGCCCTAAGCCGCTCAACATCTGATTGAAAAAGCTGGCTTTGGTCATCAGCAGGGAGCCAAAATCAGCCTGATAATCAGTGGGGACAGCATGCTCGGCATAAAATAGACGGCACGCAGTGCATGGCGGCTTTTAAGTCCCTCGTTGAAGAGCAGGGCCAGGATAAACCCAAGAATATTTTTAAAAAAAGTGGTAATTACCCCAAACTCCACCGTGCGTGTGTGATAACCGAGGCTAATTCCCAGTCGGTAAAGATCCGCTTGAAGTTATCGAGGCCTACAAAATTTGCGACTTCCCCAGTAATTTTAATGGCATTCCAGTTCGTCAGGGAATAATAGAAGTTGAGAATCACTGGGAAAATAAACAGCATCGTGTAAAGGAACACGGCGGGCACGATAAACCCCCCAGTGATATACTTTCTTGTTAATCAAACGTCATCCTCCAAAACAAGACGGGCGGCAAACCCTGCCATTTGCCGCCCTAACCTCCATTTAGTTTGTTTCGGCGGCATCAAACATTGTCGCCCTATAATTATCCATATTTTCCAGGAATTCCTCAGGGGTCATCGTTCCCGCGGCAAACCCTTGGAAGTAGCGGTAAAAGTTCCGTATCCCAGTAAAGCATGTCTTTCATGAACATCACAGGCGGTTCGCCATTACTGTTGGCAATGGCGTCGGTAGTCGCCGTCGTAGCGCTGACTGACGAAACATCTTTAAAGGAGGAGGTAACCAAGTCTGTCCTTGCCGCATAATACGCTTCCAGGTTCTCCGGCCTTGCGAGAAAATCGAGTAACGCCAGGCATGCGTCGATGTTGTCGGAGTTCTTGTTAATAAATTTGGAAATGCCGCCTCCGTTAGAAACGACCGCGTCAGAACCGGCAGCCGGCATGGGGAACATTCCCCATTCATCCTCACAGCCGTTGGCCGCAAGCTCAGCGGGATATGCAGAATAGGTAAACATCATGACAGTGTCGCGATTTTGCAGTGCGGTGTAGCTACCGAACCAGTCCTCCGCCTGGCCATCGTTGGTATAATACTTCGGTTGGCCATCGGCGCCTTTTTGGCACCTCAGAAACGCCGCAATTTGGGAAAGCCCTTCTTTGGCCGATTCTAAAGAAGCAAGCTTATTGTCCTTGGAGGCATTCAGCCAATCGGCGAGCTCAGGATTCTCTTTCAGCAGGGCCGGCGTCAACGCGTAAAAACCAACTTTAGGTGTGCCAGGTACCGTTGATGGGTTCGTACATCGGGATTTTACCAAGCTCCAGAATTTGGTCACACAGGGCGATGAACTCATCCCAGGTTTTCGGGATCTCCAGGTTATTTTCTTCAAAATATGTTTTATTATAAAGGATGCCTTCATAGTCAATCCCCAAGTGCTGAAGCCATAGAGTTTGCCGTCATACGTATTGACGTTCTTTGCCCAATCCTCCAGATTTTCAACCCATGCTTCCTCGCTCAGGTCAAGCGCAAGATCCGGAATCCCCAACTGAAACCATCGGAGACCCAGCCTCATGCATAAATATGTCTACAGCGTTGTTGCCGTCGGCCAGCGTAGTTCCCAGCAAGGTGGCGTAACCGTTGTCCGGCGTGACCATAATTTTCACTTCGACGCCGGTCTCATCCTGGAAATTTTGAAAAGTTCCCGGTCGATATCCTTAATCCAGTTCTGCGAGGCCATCAGATTAATCGACCCATTAAACGCCGGTTCTTCAGAGGAGGGATCGGGTTGCTCGAAATATTGCTCTCGCCGCTACTTGTCGGCTCAGGTGAAGGGTCAGGTGATTCAGCATTCTGCTGGCACCCCACGAAGGCCAGCAGAAACATTGCTACTAAAATGAAAGAAAAAGCCGATACTTTTTCATTTTAAAACCTTTTAAAAATAAAATTTTTTAATTAGCTATCTTTTCCTATCGGCGTCCCACCTCCTCCCAAATTCGGCATCCAGATTTATCCTCCATTGGCACATTTTTCCACGACGTCGCTTTTCCTCCTCCTGTAATTGAAGCTCTGCCAGAAACAGCAACACTACTTTCTTTTTAGGGAGCCTTTCGTTTTATTCGGAATCAGTCTTGGGCTTCCCATCTCTATCCCAAACAAAAAACTTCCGCCTAGGACTGCCAAAGGCATCGGTATCACACCGAACCAGCCCTCTGTGAGTAACCTAGGACATGAATGCCATTCTACAAAGCGCCTATTGACGCTCCCCTTTTGCGCAAGAGCAGACAACCGCCCAAGAGCAGGGTGCTGACGACGAATGGTAATATCACCCAAGGATATGCGCTTCCCGTATTGGGGGATGTATCCGGAGCTGTGGAAGCCTCATTTCCCTCAGAGGCACCGGGTCTGTGCGGCAAATCCGGATTATCCGAGGATTCCGGCTCCGTAGGGCCCTCTGCCCTTAGCCCCTGAAAGGCGTCTATAAGCGCTTGCAAGCACACGGTTGACACTATCCTGCGAGGCATCCCCATCTTCCAAAACAGCCTTTGCCTCGGTGAGGGACGGCCTGAAAAGCAGACCAGCTTGCATCGGTATAGTTGTCGTTTTGAACGTCCTTATACTCGTCGTACAGGTCTTGAAGCACCGATTTCTCAGTCTCCGTCAACGCTGAGACGGCTTCTTGCAGTGCCGCCAGCGCCTGTCCACGCCTTCCTGGGTTGCGTCTCCATTTTCCAGGACGTCTGCCGCATTGTCCAACGCGGTCTTGAACGCGGCCGGCTGGAGTCGGTGTATTTGCCCTTTCTTTCCCCTTTGTGCGTATCGTACAGGTTTTGAAGCGCCGATTTCTCAGTCTCCGTCAACGCTGAGACGGCTTCTTGCAGTGCCGCCAGCGCGCTGTCCACGCCTTCCTGGGTTGCGTCTCCATTTTCCAGGACGTCTGCCGCATTGTCCAACGCGGTCTTGAACGCGCCCAGCTGGAGTCGGTGTATTATTTACCCTTTTCTTTCCCCTTGTGCGTATCGTACAGGTTTTGAAGCGCCGACTTCTCCGTCTCCGTCAACGCTGAGACGGCTTCTTGCAGTGCCGCCAGCGCACTGTCCACGTCTTCTTGAGTTGCGTCTCCATTTTCCAGGAGGGTCGCTGCACTGTCCAGCGCGGGTCTTGAACGCGCCCTGTTGGAGTCGGTGTATTTACCTTTTCTTTCCCCTTTGTGCGTATCGTATAGATCTTGGAGAAAGTACGCATCCGTTCCCGGGACAGATGCCGGCGCATAAGCAAAATTCGAAATTTTGCCGTTTTCCTGCCGGCGCCCAGACGAAAACGCCCAGGTTGGCGCCCGTCGCAATGAGACTGTTTTCGCAAGTCAGCACCGGTTCCTCTGCGCCACCATAATATACCGCAACCTTGCCCGGTTCAAAACCACCTTGAGCTTGACCCAGGTTTCTTCCGCAAACGCTACGGGCTGTGTGATAACCCCCTCGTCGGATGGGGTCATCCTAGAACCGCTCTTGCTGAGCTCAATATTGCTGCCGGGTGTCCCTACCCCTTGCAGCAGGATACGGAAAGCCGCCGTTTCTCCCCACCGAATAACCCGATGGACCGCATTGAGCAGCAAACCGGGGATTGCGCCCGCTTCCGCCCAGAATTCAGCCTCCCTCACCAGTACCGGATTCCCTGTGGCCGCCAAATTCACCATGCTGAGGTCATATCCTGTGCCGGTTGCAGTGTACACGCCGTTCTCCTCCGGCCAGACGCTGTCCCCGGCGGCGGTGTTGCTCCCCGGTCTGCTTAAATGCGGTCCAGCGACGGCGTCTGCCGCCTTAACTGTAACTACCAGTTCGTTGGAAACCACCTTGGTGTCCTGATCCATCACGTAAGCCTGCACCTTTGACAACGGTATCCTTTATCGGGCACCGACCGGGCAGAAAGCGTCTTGGTCGCCGGATCAACCCGGAGCAGCGAGGATCCGTTACCTCATACTGTACCTCCGAAAGATCAACGCCCGAAAGGTGACTCTCCAAAACAAATTCTTTCGGATATCCAGCGTAAAGCGCCGTGTCGTTCTGGCCGGCCACCTGCAGGCTGATATCCGGGCGGGAATCCAACTCTTCCTTGAATTCTTGAAGCACAGCAAGCTGAGCCGCATCAAAAAGCACCGAAGCGCGTGACACGGGCATCAAGCGCCACAACACAGTTTTTATCCATTAAACTGCTTACGGTATTAAACAGGCTCTTTCCGTCGGAATAACAGCTTCCGTGGCATCCCCATCCAGTGCTGTTGCCGAGGGGGTATAAATAAAGTGCTGCACATCCCCACGCCCTTCTGCCGCCCAACGGCTGCCGGTCAGCCCTCCGAGTGCGTTGTTAAGCCCGCTTTGCTGTGATTCGCCGGCGGTATAATCGGCATATGGGTTTTGCCACGCCAAAAACGCTTGCTGTTCCTTCATTAAAGGCAAGCACACTGTAGGGATTGCCTGCCTTGGCATAGTTCGCCATGGTGGCGATATTATATTCCTGGGACATGTTATTATGCCCGTTCTGCACATTTCCACGGTACATGCCGTCGAACCACCATCCGGCAAGTTTGTCGCCATAATGTTCCGACCACCATTTGATCATCTCATAGTAGACACGCCGTCCTCCATCCAGGCCGCCGTCACCGGGTTCATCTCTTCCGCCCGAAAGGCCGAAGACCTTTTTGGTCACGGCATAATCATAGGGCTTCGTACCGATACGCGCTTCACTGGAATAGGCAATCGATTCGTTGGCGCTATGCGGCGGGTTCGAGGGCAGATAGAACATCAGCTTGATGTCTTTTTTCCGCCAGGGCATCCGCCAGCTTTAGGACAAGGTCATGCTCCTCCCCGGGAGGGGGCATATATGGATTTGCTTCCCCTTCCCCTACAATACCTGCCTCCCGCAGAGCCTGATCATATAACCTCGTTGTAAGCAGAATAGAAAGCGCTGTTTTGTCCCAGGGTGAAGATGACAAATTCCGCCCCTGTCTGCTCCACCTGGGGAAACATACGTGTCAACGTCAAAGGCGTCAAGCAGCTCCTGCCAGGTGCAATCGTCCCACATCCTGACATCCCAATACTCAGGCGCATCGGCTGGCGTAACCTGCGGCAGATGGAGAATATCCGCCAAAAAATGGTGGCCAATGCCATAGCCCGCCTCGTACAGCCAATCCGTCAGGGGATTCCCTTCCGTAGCAAGCACAGGGCCGATGGGCCCGCTTTCTGCCTTTGCTTCGGAAACGACCAAGGTACTCCCGTTGTCGCCCTGCTTGCGTGGGGGTGATCTCGCATTTGAGATACTTGCCGACATAGTCGGAGGTAAGCAGGATGGTCTGGGTATTGATGCCCTGGAGTTGCGTATAAGTTCCTCCGGCCGTATCCGAAATGAACCATCGGAACATCATATCCGCCTCATAATCGGCACGATCGGCACCCCTCATAGTCCCAAGTGTAATTTGCCTTGAGCATTCCTTTTGACATGCGGGCTTCACCCAGCAGGGATTCGCTGAGGTTTTCAATTCCTGTAATATTGACGGAAGGAATATCAAGCGGCTCCGCCTTCTGCCGGCGTATAGGCAAAATTCCGGAATTTCGCCGTTTTCCTTGCCGGCGCCCAGACGAAGACGCCCAGGTTGGCGCCCGTCGTAACGAGCCCGTTTTCGCAGGTCAGCACCGGTTCCTCCGCGCCGCCATAATATACCGCAACCTTCCCGGTTCAAAAACCACCTTGAGCTTGACCCAGGTTTCTTCCCGCAAACGTTACGGGCTGTGTGATAACCTTGTCGGACGGGTCATCGTAGAGCCGCTCTTGCTGAGCTCTCAATATTGCTGCCGGACGTCCCAACACCTTGCAGCAGGATACGGAAGGCCTGTTCCTTTTCCTCCACCGAATAACCGGACGGGCCGCGTTGAGCAGCAAACCGGGGATCGCGCCTGCTTCCGCCCAGAATTCGGCCTCAACAGTCCTGGATTCCCCTGTGGCCGCCACCACCATGCTGAGGTCATATCCTGTTCCGGTTGCAGTGTACACGCCGCCTCCCTCCGGCCAGACGCTGTCACCGGCGGCAGTGCTGCTCCCGGTCTGCTTAAACGCAACCCATTCGGCCCCGGCGCCATCGGTTGGGGCCGCCGCAACGATACCGGTGCTCATCAGGCCCAACAGCAGGATCGCCGATAAGAAAACGGCGCACCGGCGGCTCCAAGATTTTCTGTATTGCATGTACTTTCCCTTCTTTCTGCGATTTTGATCCTTATGTCCAGGTGGACACACATCCACCTCTGCTACGACAACCGTCTGCTCCTGGCCACGGAGCAGACTCATCCTGCGGCACGCACAGTTACAGCTTTTCCACCCTTTGCACCCCGTTTGATTCCCCAACATCAGAGCAGCTCTAAAAAATCTCGCCCCGGCAGATCTGGGAAGGCTGCCGCCGGCAGCGTCTGGTACCAATAAGCAACCGATGCCATGCAGTCCCGACGGATGAGGTACCGCCGGCCTTTCCGCCAACCAAGATCCTGGAGCGTCACCCGCAGCGTCTCGTCGAACCGGATCGGATCCGAATGCCACCGGTAAAGAGAGAACCTTTGCCGGAAGCATACAAGCCGTCCGGCTGCACCACCTGAAACATCCCCATAAACGGACCGGAATAGGTCGTATACCGGCCAAAGACATCCCAGTTATAAGCGCCGCCTACATAATCTTCTGTTCCAGTGCCGCAAATTGTGGGGAAATACAGTATCCCCATCCAGGTAAAATTTCATTTCTCCTTCCCCCACCATCGATCAGCGCCGCAAAGGCTGACGCTCAAAGCAGTACCAACGTAATGCCCTTTTCCTTCACATCATCCAAAATAGTATGTATCCCACCCTCCACCGGATTGGAAGCGCGGAATTGAGCGTGGAAATAAGCACACTCCTCAGGAATGTCACACAGGGTATAGTTAAACTGATAATAGCACTCTTGTTCCGAATCCCCTATATTTTCTAGCGTGATCCGGCATTTGTGCCGAAAGGGCATCACCCAAAAAGCAGTTATACCCTCGATTTGGCGCCACCATCACGGGGATCGATTGCAGAGTTGCAAAACGGCTGGTAGTATCATCCAGAGGATACTCTAGGCCAAAAGCGAAAAAAATGGGGGAGCGGAACTCTACAGAGGGGCCTGTTGTTCATCCCAAAAAATCGCAGGATGGAATTCCGGTTGAGCGTACCAGCCATCCAAATACTTTGGATGGCGCCCGGCCCTTCAATTTCAGCCAATGTGACGATTTCTCCCGGAGCAATCTCTTAATGCTGGGGGATATTTTCCCCTGCTGCCCCAGTCCGTCGGCACAGGATGCCCCCGTTCCCTGCTCCGCCCTGCCGCCGCATCCTTTTCCGCCGGTTTTGTTCTCCGTGCTGACCGAGCGTGTTTTCGCACCCGATAGGCGGGAAAGGTCAAAAAGGTTCAGGCCAAATCCGTCAAACATGTCTTTGCTCTCCCATCGTCAAAAATACGCTGTGGCAATACCTCTTTTCCTTGTCATTAGAATACTGCTTCTGCCAAAACAAAATAGCCATTCTTGCGCTGTTTTTAACAATTATTGCTTAATTTAATTATTTTTTCATTTATTTCAATTTTCTCCCCTCAAATTGCGTTGCTTTTAGAAATTAAAATTCTAAAAATCATAAAAGCATTTTTATTTCCTATTTATTATTTTTTTGAATAATTATATTAACCTATCAATATAAAATTCGTTGTTATTATCCTTTTCTTGTGTTAAACTTAATGTACAAATTTTAAAATATATAAAAGGGATGACGGCGATGAAGCTTGAAATGATTTCCCCTTATGTACAGCTTGCTTAACATTCTCGTATCGCTCCGCCTTGGGACATGCGGGAACGAGTCATCTTTGACTATGAACTGCTTTACGTAGAAAGCGGCCAGGCCCGCGTGCGTGTGGGTAACCGACAATTTGGTTCTGTACGGCGGGGAGACATTGTACTTTTTAAGCCAAACGAACGGCACAGTCTTTCCGTTTGCGGCGCTGAAACCTTTTCCCAGCCCCATGTACATTTTGATCTGATGTATACCGACCGAAGTCCACAGTTTTATGTTACCTACAGGACACGCGAGGAACTCACCGATGAACAGCAACTCATGGGCGTCGACCTACTTCCACATTTGCACATTCAACTGCCCAACCATATCCGTCTGCCTGACCCTGAGCCCTTTCGGAAAACACTCTACGAATTAATTGATCTTTTTATGGAACGCCAGCCCTACCGACATTTGCTGCTGTCGGCCAAGATGTTGAGCTGTTACATTTTGTCATCTGCCCATATAACCGTGCCCCCAAAAAGTATTTCATTCTCAAACTTCCTCCCCATAAAATCATGAATTCCGGGATCCGGCAGTATATTGAGCAAAGCTATGACCGGAACTCTCTTTAGAGCATCTTTCCTCCTTTTTTCGATCAGCAAGTACCATTTGATCCGCCGTTTCCAGGCGCTTTATGACTGCTCGCCTATTGCATACGCCAACTTAATTCGGGTGGAAAAGGCGAAGTCGCTGCTTGAAGATACTTCTCTTTCCGTGACACAGATCAGCGAACAACTTGGTTTTTCGAGCATTTATACCTTCAGCCGTTTTTTAAAATGCAAACTGAATTTCGCCAACGGAACTGCGCGCAAAGAGAAAAATGGCGGAAAAGCATAAAAGGCGCCCTGGAACAGGCTGGTAAAAAAGCGGGCCCGGAACGCGGTTATGCGTCCAGGCCCTGAAACTAGTATTTTTCCTGACGCGGAATTCCCCTTTAATGCCGTCTATTTTCTACCATCAGGGGTCTTTTTAAAGAAATAAAGGACATCCGTCATGCGTACAGGGACCATTCGTCAATCCATTGCATGTTTCCGTATTTTTCCTTCAACATTTTTTGATCTCCTCAACAACTGCAAAACCCTGCCGGTAAACCGGATATTCCATCAGGTCCAGACCGGAGGAAAAATCCTTTTGCATCTGTGCAAATAAATGCGGTAAGGCCTGCACCTTCCGTTTGAGCGGATCCGAAATATTGAGCTTTGAGAAATAATACGGCAGCCACTTGTGGCAGGGATAGGGCTGCTCCTGCAACAAAAATAAAATTTGGCAAAGCGCAGCATAAACCGTAGAAGCATATAGCAATGACGCCCCATAATCGGCACGGCGGGCAGCTGGCGGAGCCAATCCAGATGCAGTTGGCATTCGAGATATTTTTGCTTTGTTCGAACAGGAGCATCCTCTGAAAATTTTCAAGCCCCGCCTTCACGATTGCTGCAAAATTCCTTGCGGATCGTGCAGGATCTTACTGCCACTGTATTCCCATAGGTATTCCGCGCTGCTCTGATTGCAAACTTCTGCAAGCTTTTATAAGAGTCGGTGTTATAGTGCCCCGCCCAGTCGTGTAACGGCAAAAATACACCATCCGTCCGTTGAGACAGCCCCTGCCGGACGTACTCGTCGGTGATCTCTTGCTTTCGGCCTTCATGGCAAAATACGACCAGATCCACATCGGAATACTGATCGCTGTATCCATGTGCCGTACTTCCCTTTAGAATAATGGTTATCTCGTCACGATAGTGGGACAGCACGGGATGCGCAAGCAATTCTGTGCAAAACTGATCCGCCTGCGCTAACAGCGCTTTATGCACCGCAATGTCTGTTTGGAATGTCTTCATTGCTTATCGAAACCTTCTTTCTTCTCTTAAATGAATCATATATTTACGAATTAGAATAAAAATTCAAAACCCAGTTCTTCCATGTCACCATTTTATTTTCTTGCTTTTTCCATCCACAGCCGCGAGGGCACAGCATTTTCTCTTAACCATTGCCTGTCTGCCTGCCAGTGCATCACTTCCCGTTTTTGCGCATCGGTTCAAACAACTTATGCAAACCAAAAGGGTTTTGCCACCGGTAAAAGGCTTGAAGCCAATTTAGCGCCGCCGGATCTTATATCGCTTATGCAGACTGCAGTGAAGCGGATTTTGTTTCAAGGGGGCGCCCTTCCTTTATTATCATTTTAACCACATAGACAAAATCTGGATTTTCATTTTCTTTTTTGCAAGATAATTATCTCATAAATTTAGATCGCTCTCAAGTCTTGCCCTATCAAATCGCAAGGGTACAAATGCAAAATCGATATATCGTGCAAAAGAACGGCACAAGAAAATTCTGTATTTCAGACTTACCAATCGTTTGAATGATTTGTGCCGACTCGGCAGTAGGCTGCAGCCCGCAATTTTCCTGTAAAAAATGATCTTCGGTATCATAAAAATCCCTCCATGTCAGAATCTACATGGAGGGCATCTTCCTGTTAAAAAAATATAAAAGGATATTTTTGCAATTTCGGATGATTTGACCGTTGGTTTGCAACGTTCATTTACTTAAGCATAATAAAATGATAGCTTTCTAAAATCTGAAAATATTTAGCCAGCCTTTTCATATAGCGGCTTTGCCTCATCTCCAAATCGGCCTTCGACCTCTTTCCCAAGCTCCAGAATACTTTTTTTCGCCATCTATAAGCAGCCAGACAAAACTTCCCATTTCATCCAGATGGATATAGTTGATCCTCGGCTTTTTCAAAAACTTTTGAAAAAGCGTATTCCATATGCCTCTATTTTCAATTTCTAGCGTTACTCTTCCATCATTAACCGACCACGAAATTTTTTCATTTCGCAACGGTTTCCTGTCCAGATAATTTCGACTCTCTGTTTCTTTCTCATACTTATTTTCTCTTCTTCCACAAGGGAGAATTTCAACAGAGTCAGAATGATGATGACAAATAGCGCCAGCCCTCCGAAATTGATACCACGGCCGGGATCGCCCAATTTTGCGGACAGGTCGATCACAGAATTGAGGCCGAACACCGCCAAAAGTGCAAGCAGAATCCCCATCAGGCCCTCACCGGCTATCATACCCGAACAGAAAAGAACGCCGTCATTCACAATCGCATCCTTTTCTTCCTTGCTGCGTTTCAGCTTATCCAAGGCCAGACGAACAAGGCCGCCAAACATGATGCAGGCGCTCAACTGAACCGGAAGATAAACGCCAATCGCAAAGGGCAGTACCGGTATGCCGACAACCTCAACCAACACGGCGATAAAAGCGCCGATAAACACCAGCGCCCACGGAAGATTTCCGTCCATAACGCCTTCCGTGATCAACTTCATCAGGGTCGCCTGAGGCGCTGCCAGCTCGTCTGTGCCGAAGCCCCACGCACTGTCTAAAAGATAAAGCGTTCCGCCGATTGCCAGCGCTGCTGCAATAACACCGATCATTTCACCAATCTGCTGTTTCTTAGGGGTGGCGCCTAAAAGGAAGCCGGTTTTCAGATCCTGCGACGTATCGCCGGCAATAGCGGAAACAATACAGATAACCGAACCAATCGCAATTGCGCTGCACATACCGGCAATACCGGTCGCTCCGGTCAGTTTCAAAATGAGGGTAGCAATCAAGAGTGTGGCAATTGCCATACCGGAAACTGGGTTGTTGCTGCTGCCTACCAACCCCACCATCCATGAGGATACGGTAGCGAAAAAAAGAAACCAAATACAACTATAATGACCGCACCGATAAAATTAACCGGAATGGCGGGGATGAGCCATACGAGCAGGGTCAGGACTACAATGGCTAAAAGCACAACTTTGTATGGAAAGGTCTTTCTCCGTGCGCTGCTCCGTATTCTTTCTGGACCCCGACATGCTCTTTACGGCGCCGCCAAACGTTTTCAGGATAAGTGGCAGAGATTTTATCAGGCTGATAATGCCGCCTGCAGCCAGCGCCCCCGCGCGCCAATATATCGTATATAGGTTTCCCAGATGGCGCCTGCTCCGCCCTCTGCAAAAATCGCGCTAATCGGTTTTGTTCCGGGATAAAGAGTCAGATCCGCGCCGAAAAGCACAATCAGTGGGATAAGGACAAGCCAGCTTAAAATGCCGCCGGCAAACATATACGATGAAATCCTTGCGCCACAAATATATCCCACGCTCATGACCCGCGGATAAATCTGCGTACCAATCTGCCCGCAAACCCCTTAACGCTTACCGAAATTTCCCGGCCACCAGCTTTAACCCGTCGATAATAAACTTGAATAACGCAGCAAAACCCATTCCCGCAAAAACGGTCGAGGCTTTTGAGCCGCCCTCTTCTCCGGCCAGAAGCACTTCAGAACAGGCGGTTCCCCTCCGGATAAGGAAGCACGCCATGTTCCTTTACAATAAGGGCATTGCGGAGCGGAACCATAAAAAACACACCGAGCAGCCCGCCAATAAGAGCAATCGCCGTGATTTCCCATATTCCGGGCTTATCCATTTTACCTTCCGCCGCCCACAAAAACAGCGCTGGCAGCGTAAAGATAGCACCGGCCGCCAAAGATTCACCGGCCGAACCAATGGTCTGCACAATATTGCTTTCCAAAATGGAATTTTTGCGCAGAGCAACACGGATGACGCCCATAGCAATGACTGCCGCGGGATAGACGCCGAAACGGTCATTCCTACCCGTAACCCCAAATAAGCGTTTGTTGCGCCAAATATAACGGCCAACAGCACGCCCATAACGATAGAAGTTATCGTAATTTCGGGAGTGAATTTTTTCCGCTGGAATATATGGCTTAAAATCTTTATTTTCCATAATTTCCTATTTCCTCTCCGCACGTCTTATGAATTGAATCCCCCACAGTATTTCGGAACCGATTATCTGCATCTTTCGAGCACGACACATAGCAGCTCGAAAATTTCCGTGGTGGAAGAAATGCTCAATTTTTCATGCACCGTATGAACGTCAAACAGATCCGGACCTATGGCGATACAATCCAAATCCTCAATTTTTCTGGCAAATACCGCGCATTCCAACCCGGCATGAATGGCTGCAATTTTAGGTTTGTACCCAAACTTTTCGCAGAAGGCATCCATATAATTCCTGAAGCGGTGAATCTTTTTAAATTCCCAAGGCGCATATCGGCCGGATATTTCAAAGCGGCAGCCGTTATAGGAGGCAAACCCGGAGAGCTTGTCCTCCAGGAAAGTCAGGGCGGATTCTTTATTGCTCCTTAGAGCATACTGCAGAACAATCTTGTGCTCCTCTGTCTCCAGAATCCCCAAGTTTAATGAAGTTTCTACCAAACCGTCTATTTCCGCGCTCATGTCCACAACGCCATTGGGCGTTGTCAGCAGCATATAACAGTTTATCCTGCGCAGCAGGATCTAAAACCTCAAAATCATCTGCTTCTTTCATCGTGAAACGGATAGAGCAGTGTTGTTTCTGTCCCCGATTTCCTTTTTTACGACAGAAAAATAGTCTTCCATGATATGGACTAAGCTTTCCGCATCTTCCGCTACAAGTTCTGCCTTGCAGCAAAGGGAATAGCGTTTCCTTTTGTTCCGCCATTGAGGTTCATGAGATGGAACGCCGCCGTTTTTTTCGCATAATGCAGAATTCTTCCCGCCAATATATTCGCGTTTATGCGGCCCTTATCGATGTCAACGCCAGAATGCCCGCCCTTTAAGCCCTGGATCTCCAACAATATTTTTGTGCCATGCACAACGGTTTTATCAATCGGGAAGAAAAGCCGGAAGTCACTGCCGCCCGCGCAGGATACGGTTAAAATATCCGCTTCCTCCGCATCCAGATTGATCATTTTTTTGCTTTTAAAATGGAGACGTCCAGTTTTTGGGCGCCAATCATCCCTATTTCCTCATCGGTTGTAAAACAGCCTCAATCGGAGGATGATAACTCCTGGCTCGCCAGGATCGCCATGATCATCGAGATGGCAATGCCGTTGTCCGCGCCTAGCGTTGTACCCTTCGCTTTTATAAAATCACCGTCTATATATGTCTCGATCCCGTCTTTTGTAAAGTCAATCGATGTATTTTCTTCTTTTGGCACACCATATCAAGATGCCCCTGAAGAATAATCGGTTCAGACTTTTCATACCCCTTTGTGCCCGGCTTATAAATCACGACATTTTTTGCTTCGTCACAAACCACCTGTAAACCATGTTCTTCTGCAAACTGAACACAGTAATCAGATATGGATTTCATATTGCCTGAACCGTGCGGAATGGCGCAAATTTTTTCAAAGTACCGTAATACCGATGCAGATTCCTTCTGAATTATTTCTTTCATCGTTTACCCCTTTGAAATTTTCACTAATATATTTTTTTAAAGCGAAATATAATGTATTTTTTAATAGCATATCATGTTGCACGAAAAAATCAATGTGTCTGGACTAACAACGCCTTCAAGTTCACCAACCGTTTTTCGGGCAATAATGGGGATATTCTCACTTCGTTTGAAAATACTGCGGCTTATCCGGGGATCCGCTACAACCCCATCCGCCCTTATGCCTCGTCACAACGGTAAGATGGGACGCAGTTATCAGAGGGATCAAAATCGTTTAAATCTGTCTTCCACTTTTGATTTTCCTGGCCAATTTGAAATCTAAAGAGGGCATCGCAATCCCGCCGGGTTTTAAATGAAACGTCACCATTACAGCCCAAACCAAAGGTTATGCAGATTTCCATGGTGCATTCAAGGAAATCCGATTTTCAAAAAATAGTGATATAATTATTATTTTGTGTTTTTCAGACATGAACCAGCCTCCGTCTACAAAGGCGGAGGCTGGTTCGCTTATTCAACTTTCTTTTGCTTCTTCGCCAACAGTGAGGCAACCAGTATTCCACTGCATATCAGCAGCATATTCCACATCAGCAAAATGCCGTTCTCGCCGGTTTGCGGTCCAGGATTAGGCTGTTCCGGGGTAATATCTGTAGCGCTCTTTACCGCAATCCTGCCATCTGCGCCGATTACTAGTTCCAGGCTGATATTTTCAGTATCTGCACTCGGTTTTACAACCGGGTTCCCGTTTTCATCTGCTGTTAGCATCAGAGCGGTATTTCCCTGCTGGACGATGGTGATTTTCCCATGCCCGATTACAGCGCCATCACCGTCAGTAATCACCACTGTATGAGTGCCCGAAGGGATATCCGCCAAATCAAAATGGCCGTTTCCATCCGTCACATCTGTTTTACCGCCGATATCCACCGTCACGCCGGGAAGCAGGTTGCCGTCCGCGTCCGTCACCGTTCCGCCGACGCTGTAGTCCTTGTCGTCCAGCGCTGCCGGAGCGTCTGCATAAACTGCCTTGAGCACGGCGTCCCGCACCAAGGCCGGCGCGGCGAACACACCGTTTTTCACCTGATCCGTCACATTTTCATCGTTATAAGTCAGGCTTTCCAGCACCTTCCCAGCATCCGGAAGAATCCAGTAAACCTGCTTCCCGTGGCGTTTCGCTTTCATAGTATTTCCGCAAACCGTCCCATCTGCCACGATTCGACCACCATCGCTTTCTATGGTAACTGTATGCTGTTCCGGCACACCGGCCGTCAACTCCGTTTCCTCCGCCAGCGCCGGCACGCTCGTACAGCCTGCCAGCAGCGCCGCGCAGAGAAAGCCTATCAGCCTCTTCATCGTACCGCCTCACCTCCTGTTGTATCATACCTTGTGTTATGAAACGTCCGATTCTTCCATCTGGACATGGGAGTTTGTATACTGAATCATGAAGGTGAGAGACGCCGTGTAATTGCCGGATTCAGCAGCTTCCCAGGCTTCTTTGGTGATGTTTACGCTCAGGGGCGTCTTCGTCCCAGCTTCTGAGCTTTCACCATAAATTACCGACTCGAAATCCGCTCCTCCCGACTGGATTTCATAGGGGATGGTATCGCTGTCGCCCACGTTGTTGGCCAAGGGCGTCTGCTCGCTGAGGGTTACTGTTACATATGCATCCGGCTCCAAGTTACCCTCTTTGTATTCGATCTCCCCGATGGGATTAACCTCGGTATCAAAAAAACAATTCCGCCTTTTCCGGGATGGCCACCACATAGGTCGCCGCTTTGGAGGCGCTGAGGGTAGTGGTTCCCTCCTGGGGAGTTGTATCTTGGTCAATCTCCGTTGCAAAGGCCGGGACAGTCATTGACAGACAAAGTGCCACTGTCAAAACACCTGCTGGGATCTTTTTTCATGCTTCTATCCTCCTTGTATTATAGAGTAGTAGTTATTAGAGCCCCTCTCCAAGGGCTGTGTGCTACACTGAAAGGGATGCTGTGGATCGGTGCAAGCCTCCTACCACAAGATGGTTCCTGAAAGGTTCCAACCACAGCCCCTTACACTTTTGTTAATCAGTTAAATACCGCCAGACGGTTTATGTGGAACAAGGCTACAAAAGTAAGGTGCACTGTGGATGCAGCATCACAATTCTAACCACTGGAGGTTTTTACTATGGTAGTTTCTGTTGGTATTGATGTTTCAAAGGATAAACACGACTGCTTCGTTCTCAGTTCGGAAGGAGAAGTGCTGGCAGATGTGTTCACTGTCCCTAACAACATGGATGGGTTTCACTACCTGTTGCAGAGGATTCAGGACTGCGCAGCACCGCAGGATAACATAAAAGTAGGGCTTGAGGCAACCGGACACTACAGCTACAATCTGCTTGGGTTTCTTCTTGACAACGGTCTGGCCACCTATGTCCTGAATCCCTTGCGTACAAACCTTTACCGAAAAAGCCTCAGTCTCAGAAAGACCAAAACCGACCGGGTGGATGCACGAACGATTGCGTCTATGCTGTTATCTGATGCGGGCCTCAAACCCTACACAGATACAGCATACCACAATGAGGAGCTAAAGTCACTGACCAGATACCGCTTTGACAAGGTGAAAGAACGGGCGAAGCTAAAAGCTCGATTTCCCGATTGGTCTGTATCTTGTTTCCTGAACTGGAAAAGCTGGTTCCCACACTTCACATGGCCTCTATTTACGCCCTGCTGGAGGAGTTCCCTGGCGCTAAACAGGTCGCAGGTGCACACTTGACCAGACTGAGATCACTTCTCGAAACCGCCTCTAAAGGCCACTACAAACGGGATATGGCGTTAGAAATCCGAGATGTTGCCAGAAGCTCTATTGGCTCTCGAATGCCCGCCAAGTCCCTTGAATTACAGCACACCATCCGGCTCATCCGTGAACTGGATGTCGAGATTGCTGAGATTGAGGAACAAATCCAGTCCATTATGGATGAGCTGCATTCTCCCATTACCACCATCCCAGGGGTGGGGTTCCGCATGGCAGCTATGATTCTTGCTGAAGTTGGCGACTTCACCCGTTTTGATTCCCCAGACAAGCTATTGGCCTACGCCGGAATGTCGCCTTCTACTTACCAGTCCGGGCAGCTCAAGAATTGCTATCCCCACATGGAGAAGCGTGGCTCTCTGATACTTACGCTACGCTCTTTACAACGCAGCCAAGTATGTCTGTCACTGGGAACCGACCTTTGCCGATTATCTCGCCAAGAAGCGGGCTGAGGGCAAAGCACTACAATGTTGCACTTTCCCATGCTGCCAAGAAGTTGGTTCGGCTGATATTTGCCATGGAAATTTCCGGAATGCCGTACCGTTTGGCCGCCTGACTTCTTTTTGTTAGCTAACGGGGCCTTCCAGAGCCTCTGCTTTGCTATACCCTTTTTGAATCATCTTTTTTCGCCACCACCATCCTTTTTGCGGCTTGACTTCTAATAGTTAATCTTTCTTTGATATATTCTTGAAAGCCGTCTTTGAAACGAAATATGTTTCACCTCCGAAAATGTGGATTTGACGGCTTCACAAAAAGAGGTTGCGCCGCAGGAAAGCCGGATATCAAGCACAGGGCATACCGGAACAGTACATCCGTTCTTTTTCTGTAGTAAAGACAAAATCTGCAGTCGCAGTCTTTTTTCGTATATTTGTATGGGCTGCGGTTTTTGCCGCCGCCTCGCTGCACACTGCCGGGCGGTCGTATCATTATCGCTTCCATACTGTTGAGGGACGGGGTATCGGTAAAATACATTTTGATCGCTCCTTTTGTGAAATGAAAAAAAGCCCGAAGTCTTTTGTAAAACTTCGGGCGAAGGGCAATAAAAAACGGCAGGCAAGTTTTTGATGACTTGTCTGCCGACATTTGTGTTTATTTAGATTTACAGGAGTTCATATCCTTTCTCAAAGGGAAAATAGCTGTTTTATATCTTTGTTTTTGGACTCCGCAATTCAGTCGCATAGATAGCAAAAACCCCGACAGAATCGGGGTTTTTGCGGAACATATCTTTTTATGTTCCCTTTATGGCCCGCCCGGAGGGATTCGAACCCCGTCCTTCAGAATCGGAATCTGTTATGATATCCAGCTTCGCCACGGGCGGCTATCAGAGACAAAAATTATTATAACACGTTTGCCTCCGGGTTTCAATCATTTTTTGAGAGTTTCGCAGAGAATTGTTCCCATTTCTGTACAACCCACCACCGGGAGGATCCCGTCTGCAATATCGGCAGTCCGGTATTTTTCCAACACCGATGCGACCGCAGCCTCTATTGCAGCGCCCGCCGCTCTTTCTTTTAATGCATAAGAAAGAAGCATCGCCGCCGAAAGAATCGTCGCCAACGGGTTCGCCGCATCTGTCCCGGCAATGTCGGGAGCCGAACCGTGCACCGGCTCAAAGAGGCCGGTACCGCCCTCCCCCAAACTGGCGGAAGGGAGCATCCCGATAGAACCGCTGATCATGGAAGCCTCGTCCGAAAGGATGTCGCCAAAGAGGTTGGAAGTGACAATCACATCAAACCGTCTGGGGTTGCATACCAGCTGCATCGCGCAATTATCGACATACATGTGTTCCAGTTGCACATCCGGAAATTGCTCTGCACCGACCCGCGTCACCGTTTCTCGCCAGAGGCGGGAAGACTCGAGCACATTGGCCTTATCCACGCTGCACACACGGCCCTGCCGTTCCCGCGCAATGGCAAAAGCGCGTGCAGCGATCCGCTCGATCTCAGGCACGGTATAAAATTCCGTATCAAATGCAGCTGGGACGCCCTCCTGTTCGACGCGCCCGCGCGCGCCGAAATAAATCCCGCCGGTCAATTCCCGTACCACCATAATATCCAGCGATTCCCCAACGACCGATTGGCGCAAGGGGGACGCCTCCCGCAACGGCGCAAAAAAATTTTCGCCGGGCGCAAGTTGGCAAAAAGGCCCAGCGCCTTCCGGATTCCTAAAAGCCCGGCTTCAGGCCGTTGGTTCCCCGGCAGCATATCCCACTTTGGCCCGCCGACCGCGCCCAAGAGCACTGCATCCGCGCTCCTGCATATCCGGACAGTTTCCTCCGGGAGCGGGCCCCCGGTATGGTCAATGGCTACGCCGCCCAGCAGCGCTTCCTCCCAAACAATCGAAAAACCAAACCGGCACGCCGCCGTATCCAGTACACGGAGCGCCTGCTCTACGATTTCAGGGCCAATTCCATCGCCGCGCAAAACAGCGATCCGGTATTCTTTTTCATCCTTGCTCCTCCATTTCCCGTCCCGGCTTTCCTTTATTGTCAAAAGGCCGTTACGCCGTTTTAGCTTCTTGCCGGCGGTTCCTTTGACCGGTTAATCGCACAAATAATCCCCTTGATTGAGGCAAGGCTGATGTTCCCATCAACGCCGACCCCGAAAATGGTCCGTCCATCCGGCGCCTTTAGCTGGATACAAGAAAGCGCCTTGGAATCCGCGCCTGTGGAAACCGCGTGCTCGTGATAGGAGACAAACTGGTAATTGTCGATCCCCACGGTGCGCAGCGCATGGAAGAATGCATCGATCGGCCCGTTCCCTGTGCCGGCAATCGAATGGTCCTCATGGCGGAACCGAAGCACGCCGCTGAAATGCACCACAGTTTCATCCTGTTCGTCGTTCTCCTCGTACAGCTTATACGATTTCAAATTATAGGGATACCGTACATCAACATATTCCCGATGGAACAGGTCGAACACCTCCTGTGGCAAGAGTTCCCTCCCCGCCTGATCGCAAGCGGCTTTGACAAGCGCCCCTGAATTCCGGGTGGAACTGCCTTGGGAGCACATAGCCGAAATAATGCTGCATAACAAAAGCCGCGCCGCCTTTTCCGGACTGACTGTTGATCCGGATAATCGGCTCATACGCCCGCCCGACATCGGCCGGGTCGATCGGAAGATACGGTACCTCCCAATACGCGGAATGATGCTTTTCCATATAGTCAAAGCCTTTTTTAATCGCATCCTGATGGGAACCTGAGAATGCCGTAAACACCAGTTCCCCGGCATAGGGATGCCGTTCATGCACCTTCATTTTGGTGCAGTTCTCATATATGTCCCGAACCGCATTCATATTCGAAAAGTCCAGCTTAGGATCAACCCCCTGCGTATAGAGGTTCATTGCCGTCACCATGAGGTCCGCGTTCCCGGTGCGCTCTCCGTTTCCGAACACCGTTCCTTCGACCCGCTCCGCGCCGGCAAGCATCCCCAGTTCCGTCGCGGCGGCGGCCGTACCACGGTCATTATGCGCATGAATACTGATCACCGCGCAATCTCTGTGCTGTATATGGCGGCAAAAATATTCCACCTGGTCTGCAAAGTGGTTCGGCAGGCTGCATTCCACGGTATTCGGCAGGTTAATGATCGCCTTTTTTCCGGCGTCGCGCCGAGCTCCTCCAGAACACGGTCGCAAATCCGCACCGCATTGTCCATCTCCGTCCGGAAAAACTTTCCGGTGAATATTCATAACGGATATTCATCCCCTTTGCGCCGCCGCTTCCCAAGTTCCCGTACAAGCCGCGCGCCTTGCACCGCGATGTCGATGATTCCCTCCATATCGGAATGAAAAACGACTTTCCTCTGCAGGGTAGAAGTGGAATTGTAAAAGTGCAGAATCACATTTTTCGCGCCCTCCAAACAGGCGAAAGTTTTCCGGATCAGATGCTCCCGGGCCTGCACGAGGACCTGAATGGTCACATCATCCGGGACCAGATCCCGGTCAATCAATGTCCGCAGGATCTCATACTCGGTTTCCGATGCTGCCGGGAATCCAACCTCAATTTCCTTAAACCCAATTTCTACCAGCATCTTAAAAAGGCAAGCTTTTCCTCCAGATTCATCGGATTGACAAGCGCCTGGTTCCCGTCCCGCAAATCGACGCTGCACCAGGTCGGCGCAACCTCCAGCCGCCGATCCGGCCACCGGCGGTCCGGCAGATCCACCGGTTGGAAGGGGAGATATTTTTGATACCCTTTTTTCATGATTCAATCCTCCTGGCATTATCACTATCAGACACTTTCCTCCGGCAAAGCCGACGGCCGGGCAGACGCTATGGAATGCAGTTGCGGAGAAGCCCCCAAAGGAAGCGATACTCTTGCCGTTCGCCGTTATCGATATCAAAGCTTTGGGGGCAGGATTCAACGTTCCTGAACTTTCTTTCCCTGGGCAACAAAAACGAACCATTTGATGCCGCTCCCGCAAAAACCTTCGCAGGACGCCTCCCGGTCCGGCTTGACGGATTCCGCGTAAACGTCAAAAGCCCCTGGCACGCACCCTTCGCGTGCCCGGGGTGAATCATAAGCACAGATCCACGGTACCACCCGGTTTCGGTATCCCCTGACGGATTCCCTCTGAAAGCCTCCTGCAAGAGGCTTTGGCCTGTAACGGAGCCAATCCGTCCGCCCCTAAGCCAACAGGAATCAGGGCGGCAGCTCCAGGATGAGCCATTCGCAAACCGGAAGCCGCCGGCTCGCACCATCCGCCGGTTCTCTGTAGGCCCTCAGTCCGCCTTTTTCCCTTCACTGCTTTTTATCTATGGAATTGCCATTTATTATATGCTTCCTTCCGGCATTTGTCAATCCCTGTCCGCGTTGGCTTCAGGGAATCGCCCCAGAGACAGTCCGCAGCCGCGCGGGCGGTGTCGATCACCGTGTATTCCCGCCCGGATCCGGCGCGGTCTCGCGCAGAGGAAGAGTGGCATAAACCTCCGCCACCATGGAACGCATCCAAAGTCCCGGCGTAATCCGCAAAGAGTATCCGCACCCGCTTTCCGTCATCCAATCGTAGAATCTGGCACGCGGCAAGCCATATGCCGAAAGCAACGTCATGATAACCCGCCATGCGTCATCACGACTGCGCTTGTTGTCCCAGTGCGGAGCAAGCCTTCGACGATCTGTTCAAATGCCGTGCACACGCGGTGCATAAAGGCCGCGCCGTCTTCCCCACCGGGCGGGGAAAGATGTTCTCCGCTACCCTGCATCCACGCAGAAACCGGGGGGTCGAGCTTTTGCAGTTCTTCTGCCGTTTTGCCTTCCCATTCGCCGAAATCAGTCTCCCGAAGCCCTTCGACCAGCACCGGTTTTGCCTCCGGATAAAGCACACGCAGGCTTTCAACACACCGGGAAAGCGGACTTGTGAAATACGCCGCCGCTTGGGGTACTGCCCTCCGTTTTCAATCGAAGCAGCGCTTCCTGCCTTCCTCCGAAAGCGGGGAATCCGTACGCCCGACATATTGTCCGTGCAAATTCCCCTCGCTCAAGCCGTGACGGAGCAAATGAATCACGTAGGACTTCATGATATATTCCTTCTCTCTTTCTCAAGCACGATATCTAGCGGTTTACAAATCGTTATAATTATTATATACTTTACTATAAGTTAACAAAAACTGGTTCCCTTTGTCCTCTTTTTCCTGCCGTTCACTTCTAATGTCCTTATTCCGGCGGCATCGATGAATTAATCCGGAGGTCGTATCCATGAACAATTCTTTTCCCCTGAATGCTGACGCTCCTGCGCAAGGAACGCGGCCTGAGCCAAAAAGCCGCCGCCCAGGAACTAGGCGTCTCCCAGGCGCTCCTTTCCCCATTATGAAAAGGGATCCGGGAATGCGGCCTGGCGTTTATTGTTCGCGCGGCTGATTTTTATGAAGTTTCCTGCGATTATTTATTAGGACGGACCCCGCATCGCACAGGCGCAACCATCAAAGCGGAAGACCTCCCGGAACCGCCTTCGGCTACGGCGGACGTCCAAGACGCGCCTTCCAGCCCTGAATCCGCCCTCCATAAAAAACTTATCACCAATTCGCTCCACGTTCTGTTCGGCCTTCTGATTCCTGCGGAAGCGAACCGTTGACGGAAGAGGCCTGCGCTCTTGGAGACCACGGTTTACAAGTTGTTCCGTATGCTGTATATGGCAAAACCCCAAAAATCCTAAGGGACTTTTTTGCTTTTCCCGCACTTGCCCTGGAAGGGTATGCCTCAGCCGGCGATGGCGGTTGCTGAAGCGAATGTCCGCAGCTTGCTCATGGGAGAAGGCTTCAGCGACAAAGGCGTTGGGAAAGGCGCGGTTCCTGCTCTTTCCCCGAAATTCTTTCCTCCCAATATCCCTTAAAAGGCTATTCCGGTGATCCGGGAAGCCGAAACCCGTATGGCCCTTTTTCCCGGACAGAAACCCGCTTTCCGTCCTGTTTTCAAGCAGCCGCCATCTTCTTTCCCCTCCCAATATCCCTATTTTTATTTTCCAGCGCTATTCCGGCTGATTTGAAAGGAAGAAATACAACTTTACCGAAGACCCGGCCAATTCGGAACATCTGTCTTTAATTTCAGTGCTTTTGTAGCTATTGTCGTGATGATTATTTTTTCGTGATTGAAGTGAAATGGGCACATTCTCACACGCCGAGCAACAAACGGGTTGAAAAAGCGATCCATCTCGGTCACGTTGTGGAAGCAAAGCGAGTGAAATTTTGGGACGACGCCATTACGCCTGATGAACAGCCAACGTCATGGTATCACGCCACCTATACTTATGAAGTTTCCGGTAAGCAATATACGTATAAATATCTGGAGCACGAATATCCTCCTATGGTCATCAAGCTATATTATATGAACAGCCCCCGCAAAGCCTTTCGTGGAAAAAAAGAAGCCGAGCGCGATATCCAAAATCTTGTTCTTTATCATTCAATTAAAACAAAGCAGGACGCCTGAAGGCGCACCTCTTCCTATTTCATCCAGCACCCTTCCGATTGCGGCGGGAGTCGGTGTTTTGTACCTGCTTGGCGGGATTTGACGAATCATAATTCAGTCTTTCAAAAGTCCTTTCAGAACAATTCGGTTTCATATGCCGTCTATGCATAACGCCAAAAGTTTATTGTATTAACAGCAGATGCGGCAACTTCGGTTATTGGAATGTACATTTTAAAAGATGCACAAGCAATTTATGACCCATTTGACAAGGCTGAAAGCACTGCTTGAAACCACCTCTAAGGACGCTACAAACGGGACATGGCTCTTGAAATTCGAGATGCCGCCAGAATTTCTATTGGCTCTTGGATGCCTGCCAAGTCCCTTTGAATTGCAGCATACCATCCGCCTCATCCGTGAACTGAATGCCGAAATCACTGAGATCGAACAACAAATCCAATCCATTATGGATGAGCTCCATTCTCCCATTACCACGATTCCCGGATTGGGTTTCCGCATGGCTGCTATGATCCTGGCCGAGGTGGGCGACTTCACCTGGTTTGACTCCCCGGACAAGCTGTTGGCTTATGCCGGGATGTCGCCATCCACTTACCAGTCTGGGCAACTCAAAAACTGTTACCCTCACATGGAAAAACGTGGTTCAAGATACCTGCGCTATGCCCTTTACAATGCAACGAAATATGTCTGCCACTGGGATAAATCTTTTGCCGCCTACCTTGCCAAAAAACGGGCAGAGGGTAAGCACTACAATGTTGCACTTTCCCATGCTGCCAAGAAATTAGTGCGTTTGATTTTCGCTATGGAGAAATCCAGAGCGACATACCGTTTGGCAGCTTAATCCTTGTTTAATAGTTAGCCGGGGCCTCTCCGGCCTCTGCTTTGCTATACCTTTTTGAGCCATCTTTATCACCACCAACAGTCATTTTTCGGGTTGACTTTTAATAGTTAATCTTTCCAAAAGCGTGCGTTTCTTAAAATTCATCTCAATCACCGGAAAAATGGAACACAGTAAAAAGAACGGCCGGGACTTCCTCTGCAAACTGCTCAGAGGGCGCCGACGGCAAACGGCCGGCTTCGGCGTAACCGCAAACGGGTTCTCAAAAGTATTCGCCGCACTCAGATCGCTGCCGCAGAGGCAAACCCGCTCCTTCATCCGCACCGGCCCAAAAGAGCGTAAATCTAGACTGACGGCCAACGGCGCCTCTCCGATATTCAGGCAAAACAGCGCTAGGCCGCCGTCCTTTTGCAGCACCGCGCTGGTATATAAAAAGTTCCGTATCGCCGTGCCGGGTTTCAATCCGGGGCGTTCGTACCACCGGATGAAGCGCCGTCCCTCGACCGAATCGGGAAAAAAAAGCTGGAAAGGATAAAAAATGGTCTGCCGGATCACACGGCCGCCCTTTTCGGTCAGGATTGGCGCAATCACGTTGACAAGCTGCGCCAGGCACGCAATCTTGACGCGGTCGGCATGATTAAGTAGCGACATGCACATTCCGGCAAACGCCAACGCATCCCAGCAGAGTATAACGGTCTTCAATCAATTCCGGTGCTTCCATCCAACCATGCGGCGTCTGCCGTTTCTGGTACCAGACGTTCCACTCGTCGAACGACAGCCCTAATGTCTTGCTGCTTCGCTTGACTGCTTTCACATAGTCTGCTGTGGCCACCAGCGTCCCAATAAAATGATCCATATCTTTAAATGAGGCGAGAAAATCAATTCATTCCCCTCATTTTCAAAGTAGCGATGCAGAGAGAGGTAGTCGATCTCCTCGTAGGTATACTCAATACTTTGCGATCCCATTCCGGAAAGCTCGGCATAGCGGAATTGGAGCTGCCGCAGACCACAACTTCAATGGAATCGTCGACCCATTTCATCATCTTGGCGGTCTCCCGTGCTTTTTTTCCATAATCCTCCGCCTCTAAATGGCCGATCTGCCAGGGCCCGTCCATTTCATTCCCGATGCACCAAAGCTTAATCCCCATTGGGTCGGGATGCCGTTTTCCGCCCGGCGGTCGGACCAAGCCGTCCCGCCCGGATAATTGCAGTATTCCACCAACTCCGCCGCGTCCTTTGGGCTTCCCGTCCCCATATTGACCCCTGCCATAATCGAAACGCCGGCTTTACGGCTCCAATCAAAAAATTCATCGATCCTACCTGGTTTGTTTCGATACTTTTCCAGGCCAGATCCAACCGGCGCGGACGCTGTGCCTTCGGACCGATTCCATCCTTCCAGTCGTAGCCGGACAAAGAAATTGCCGCCTGGGTAACGGATGTGTGACAATCGCAGCTCCCGTACCAGCTCCAGCACATCCATACGGAAGCCATCCGCATCCGATGCCGGATGCCCCGGCTCGTAAATCCCCGTGTAGATGCATCGCCCCATATGCTCCGCAAAGGAACTGAATAGCCGTTCATCGACTTCCCCAATCTGGAAATCCTTCTCCACATGGATGGCAACTGTTTCCCTTATCCCTCATTTCAAAGCCTCCCAACAAAGCCATAATTTTTTAAATGGGATGTCAGATCCTACCAAGGCGTATTTTCGGCCAACGAGCACCAATGGAACCGGCAAGAAGGCAACACTGTCCATGGAACGGATTTCATCGGCCTCTTCTCCCCAAAAACTTCCCGTACAATAAAGGCGGCCCGAAAGCATCCCAGGCCACCCTTTAAACTTGCAAACGCGTCCCAAAATTTTTGAATTACCGGAGCAACCGCGAGCGCAAAAAGAATCATTCACCGAATAAGCATAGACGTCACCCACAAAGGAATCCAGGATACCGGCGCGCCCAACGCGCGGGAGCGCTGGCAAAAACGAACGGTTAAATCGGGCAGGCAGCCCCTATTCCCCCTTCAGCATCTGCCGGTACAGGCGGATATACGCGTTTGCCGACTGCCCCCAACTGAAATCGCAGTGCATCGCATCATAAATCAAGGCTTTCCGCCGTTCCGGATCTCCATACATCGCCACGGCGCGATGGACGGCATCTTTCATATCCCCACTGTCATACGTCTGAAACGTAAAACCGTTTCCGCCCGGCGCGCCCGCATCTCGGATGGAATCACGCAGACCGCCGGTTTCCCGGACAATCGGCAACGTCCCATACCGGAGGGCAATCATTTGCGCTAAGCCGCACGGTTCGCTTTTGCTTGGCATCAGGAATAGGTCCGCACCGGCGTAAATTTTGTGGGAAAGCTCAGGCACAAAAGCCAAAACAAGCACAGACACGGCCCGGATACTTTTCCTGCATCGACTTGAAAAAGTTTCATATTCCCATTCTCCAGAACCGAGCACCACAAACTGCAGCTTGGTTTCCCACAAAAGCGCTTCGAGCGCATCCTGTACCAGGTCGATCCCCTTATGGGAGACGAGCCGCGTCACCATTCCCAGTAACGGGGCATCTGGCTCCTGCGCCAATTGTAGCCGTTCCTGTAGTTTTTGCTTGTTGACCGCCTTGCCCTCCGGCGCCTCCGCCGTATAGTTCTCATAAATTTGCGGGTCCGTCGCTGGGTCATAGCGCACCGTGTCGATCCTGTTCAAAATGCCGGAGAGCTTCCATTTGCGCTCCCGCAGGAAACGATCCAGCCCATAAGCAAACCATGGGTCAAGCAGCTCCTCGGCATATGTCGGGCTTACGGTCGAAATGCGGTTCGCGCATTCCATCCCGCCCTTCATAAAATTCACACAGTCATCATATTCCAGGATGGGATAACAGCTCTCCGGGATCCCCAACACATCCTCCAAAAAGTTCTTTCCCATATTTCCCCTGATATTGATATTGTGGACCGTCAGCAGGGTCTTGATGCCCGTATACCAGCCGCCAGAATAGAAAAGGTGCAGATATACCGGGACAAGCGCCGTCTGCCAATCATTGCAGTGAATAATATCCGGCCGAAAATCCAAATACGGCAGCATCTCCAAAACTGCACGGGAAAAAAGGCGAACCGCTCCGCATCGTCATAGTGTCCGTAAATGCCGTTCCGCTTGAAATAATACTGATTGTCAATCAAATAGTAAATGACGCCGTTAAGATGCGCCTCAAACACCTTTGCAGTACTGGCGCCGCCATGCAACGGGGACGGAAAAGCTGGTGACAAACGTCATATTATCCTTTAATTCCTGCGGGATTTCCTCATACAAGGGAAGGACGACTCGGCAGCCGATCAGCCGGGTCCGAGCGCCTGCGGCAGGGACCCAGAAACATCCCCAAACCGCCCGTGGCGATAAACGGCAACGCCTCGCTGGTACAAAATAACACTTTCATGAAGCCCGTCACCCTTTCTTTACTAATCCATTACCTTTGCTCACGGCACCGCAGGGACGGCAATTCCCCTAGCCCGCGCTCTTTTTACACCACACGTCTTTTACCAATAGAAAGGGATAGGACTCATAGCCCATCAATTGACGTCCGTCCGTGACCTTTGCATCCTTATCAATCACGGCATAACTGATGCTGCATCCTTCGCCGATCTCGCTTCCCTGCATAATAATACAATTTCTGACGATACTCCCTTTGCCGATATGGACGCCACGGAACAAAAATACAGTTCTCCGCTTCCCCTCAATAACACACCCGTCGGCCACCATTGAATTCCGCACCTGCGCCCAAACCGTAGCGGGCGGGCATATCGTCGTGTACCTTCGTATAAATCGGGTGCGCCGGATTATAGAGCTCTTCCCGAACCGCCCTGCGGAGCAAAGCCATATTTGCCTGGAAATATGTCTCAATTGAACTGATCGTCGCGGAAAAGCCCTGGAAAGCATACCCAAAGATCCGGAGGACGCAATATTGCTCTGAATCATATCGCGTACAAATTGGCACCGGTTATGGCTCACATTATCCGCAATCATGGAAATTAATTTTTCTCGCCGCATGATAAACATGCCCATCCCATAACACCGGTCTTTTTCGGCTCCGGCGCAATCAGCACCTCACGCACGCGGCCGCCGTCGTCAAAGTCATACGCCACGACCTCATTCATCTTCGCGGGTTCTTTTTTCCCGCCGGTAGATGACGGTAATATCCGCTTCCTTTTCAATATGGAACGATATTGCCTCTGCATAGTCGATATTACAGATTGTATCGCAGTCGCTCATCAGGACATATTCCTCGTTGGCACGTTTCAGAAAATTGTTGATGGAAGCCAGCGATTCTACCCGGCTGTCATAACCGTAAGCCATTTTCCCAAAGGGGGGAAGGAGGAACAACCCGCCGCTTTTTCCCGGGAAAGATCCCACGCCTTCCCAGAGCCGACATGGTCCATTAGGGACTGGTAATTATTCCTAGTAATAATGCCCACCTTGCGGATCCGGAATTGACCATATTGGAGAGCGGAAAATCAATAATCGGTACCGCCCGCCGAAGGGAACCGAGGCAGGATCCGCTCATTTGTCAGCTCATGAACGCTATCGTCGTTGATATTGGCAAATAAAATACCAAGCACATTATTCCGTCTCATTCTTTTCCGCCTCCTCCGCGTCCAGCATTGCCTTGGGCGGCACCACTGCCCCTGGTTTTACCCGGTATCCGGCGCCTACCACGGCGATTCCCCAGCCGGCTTTGTCTTCCTCTGCAATATCCTCCGGCCGTGCGCCGACCACCGCGCCCTCCCCGATGACTGCATCCTCGGCAACAATTGCATACTGTACCACGGCGCCCTCTTCGACCCAGCGCGCCGGGCATAATGATCGAATCGCGGACAATGGCGCCCGTCCCAACAAACGCGCCGGTAAACAGAACGGAGAAATCCACCTCGCCGTAAATATTACAGCCGCCCGCGACCAGGGAATTCTGCACATGGGACTCGGGAGAAACATAGTGCGCCGGCATCACTTGGCTCCGCGCATAAATTTTCCAGTTCGGATCCGAGAGGTCCAGCTCCACCTTCGGATTGATCAAGTCCATATTGGCTTCCCAGAGGCTTTCGATGGTCCCGACATCCTTCCAGTACCCATGGAAAGGATATGCCAGAAGCCGCTCCCCACCTTCCATCATGGCTGGCAACAGACTCTTGCCGAAATCATGAGATGACGAGGGATTGACCGCATCCTTCTCCAAATATTCCCTGCAGCTTTTCCCAGGTAAACACATAAACGCCCATCGACGCCTGGTTAGACTTCGGGTGCGCCGGCTTCTCGTCGAATTCGTAAATTCTCCCGTCCGGGTTTGTATTTAAAATCCCAAACCGGGCGCCTCCTCCCATGGCACCTCGATCGAAGCGATCGTACAGTCCGCGTGGTTCTCCCGATGATAAAGGATCATCTGGGAATAGTCCATCTTGTAGATATGATCGCCGGAAAGGATCATCACATAATCCGGATTATATTGCTCAATAAAACGGACATTCTGGTAAATTGCGTTCGCCGTCCCCATGTACCAGTCGGAACCACGGCTCCTCTGGAACGGCGGCAGGATATGTACGCCGGCTTTCGTCCCATCAAGATCCCATGGCTGCCCATTCCCGATGTACCGGTTGAGTTCCATCGGCTGGTACTGTGTCAGGACGCCGACTGACTCAATCCCGGAATTAATACAGTTGGAAAGGGGAAAATCAATAATCCGGTACTTTCCGCCGAATGGCACCGCAGGTTTCGCAAGGTATTTGGTCAGGACGCCCAACCGGCTCCCCTGACCTCCGGCCAGCAGCATGGCGACCACTTCTTGTTTTGGCAACATCATAACATGTCCCCTGTCTTATATGGTTTTCCTTTTTTGGCTTTACCGGTCATTTGCCGTCCTCGTTTCCTGTCCGACACCTTTTCCGGATCCTTCTTGCAGGAAAGGAAAGCGACAGATAACGGCGGCAACGAAAGCCAAAGGCTCTGTGCCTGCCCGTGCATCGGCACCGGTTCCGAATGGGCGGCATCACAAACCTTCTCGCCGCTTCCGCCGAAGGCCTCCGCGTCTGTCGAAAAGATCTCCGTATAAACGCCGGCATACGGCACGCCGATCCGGTACTGCCGCCGGGCTACCGGCAGAAAATTGCATATCACGAGCACTTCATTTCCGCTTGCGTCAAAGCGCCGGAAAGCGATCACGCTCTGCGTGTAGTCGTCATTGGCAATCCAGGAAAACCCTTCCCAGGAGAAGTCCACCTCCCAAAGCGGGCGGGTATCCCGGTAAAAAAGGTTTAATGCCCGGAAAAAAGCCTGTGCCTTCCGGTTCTGTTCCCCGCAAAGCAAATTCCCTCAATTCACGCTCAAAGTTCCCTCAGATTCCTGCAAAAATTCCGTCCCCATAAAGGTGAGCTTTTGCCGGGATGGGCCATCATATAAGCGGCAAACAGCCGTACGCTTGCAAACTTTTCTTCCGGCGTCCCGGGCATTTTTATGATACAGGGACCGCTTAAGATGAACCACCTCATCATGAGAGATCGGAAGAATAAAATTCTCTGAAAACGCATAAAAAACGAAAATGTCACCTTGTTATGGTGGTCCTTCCGAAACAGAGGATCCATCGACATGTATTCCAGCATATCGTTCATCCATCCCATGTTCCATTTGTAATTGAAGCCCAGGCCGCCACAATAGGGCGGCTTTGTCACCATTGGCCAGGCCGTGGATTCCTCCGCGATCATCATCACGTTAGGATCCACAGCGAAAACCGCGCTGTTAAGCTTCTGTAAAAAGGCAACCGCCTCCAAGTTTTCCTTCCCGCCGAGCCGGTTGGGGCGCCATTCCCCCTCCTCACGGCTATAGTCGAGATACAACATCGAAGCTACCGCGTCTACCCGCAGACCGTCGATATGGTATTTTTTACCCAAAACACCGCGCTCGAAATAAGGAATGAGACAACTTCCTCGCGGCCATAATCAAAACCAGCGTCCCCCAGTCCTTATGCTCCCGCTTGAGCGGATCCGTATATTCGTAACAGGGCGTCCCATCGTATAAGGCGAGCCCTGCCGTATCCCGTGGGAAGTGTGCCGGAACCCAGTCCATGATAACGCCGATGCCCGCCTGATGGAACCGATTCACAAAATACTGAAAATCCTCCGGCGTCCCATACCGGGAAGTAGGCGCAAAATATCCGGTAACTTGGTAACCCCAAGAGCCGTCAAACGGATATTCCGTAACCGGCATAATCTCGACATGGGTGTACCCCATATCCTTGACATATTCCACCAGTGCATCCGCCGTTGCCCGGTAGGAGTAGGTATTTCCGTCCTCGTACCGCCGCCACGAACCCAAATGCACCTCATAGATATTCACAGGGCCTGCCGCGTGCGAATGCGCCGCCTTTTTGGCAAACCAGTCTGCATCATCCCACCGGAAACCACTGATATCGTAATATTTTGACGCATTTCCCGGCCTGGTTTCAAAATGGTAGGCATAAGGGTCAATTTTAAACGCAGCTTTCCCGTCGGCTCCCGTTACATAAAACTTATAGGCAGAAAACGGTTCCAGCACAAAGGGAGATATGTCTGCCAAATCCGTCGCTGATCTTGCGAAGGGGGTACTCCCCGTATCCCAACTGTTAAAATCCTGTAATCGATACCGCTTTTGCTTTCGGAGCCCAGACCGGACGGACATCCCGTCCCCGCCGCCGGTCTTTACCTTATGGACACCAAGGTAATCGTAAGCATTAAAATTTTCGCCGCGGTGGAACAGGTAGAGCGGAAGGTTCCCCTGCTTTGCGATATTCTGCATGTGCATCCTCTCCCTCCCTGCGGCCCGGACAGGCACCGCTTTTCTTTTATTTTATCATAGCAACTTTTGGAAAATATTTCAATGGTGCATTTGCAATATTCCATGATTATTTTTTGTTAAATCATATTAGTTTGTTAATTTTTTTATAAAAACCTGCCTGTCCATTCTTCCAATGGCCAACCGATATTTTACCATGGACAGCCTGTCGGATCCTGTAAAAAAGGCTGAACCACCGGCGCATCGCGCCAGGATGTTCAGCCTTTTTGGTTTCTTTATCGCCAAGGGTCAATCATATATTTCCCCCTTCGCACGCTTCTCAGGAGAGGAAAGAATTTCAGGCAATGCCTCCAGGGGACAGGTGTCGTAAACCATCGCATCCACGTTGATCCGTCCCGAATTAATTAGCGATACCGCGCGGTTGTGCGTATAGGGATTAATAAAGGGCGACTTCAACACGACTTCCTTCTGAAACAGCATAAACGGCTTAACAGAAATCGTGGCGTCCGGCTTTGTCAAACCAAACATCATCACGACCGAGCGCTTTCCTGCAATATCGATCGCCTGTTCAATCGCGGAGGGAACGCCTGCGCACTCAATCACTGCATCCAGACGCGTGAAACCGGCGGCCTCAATCACCGACTTAACATTCTCCCGCATCGGATCAATGCATAAGTCCGCACCCAGTTTCTTCCCCATCTCCCGCTTCCCGGCAATGGGTTCTACCAAAATCACCTTGTGCGCACCGTAAAGCTTTGCCAACTGCAGCATTAGCTGCCCGATCATTCCCCCACCAATTACGGCGACAGCGGCGCCGGGACGCAGTTCACACAAATCAATCCCGTGCAAGCAGCATGCCAGCGGCTCTGCCATGGCGCCCTGCCCGAACGTCACATGGTCGGCAAGGCGATATACCTGCTTTGCAGGGATTGCCGCATACTGGGAGAAGCCGCCGTCCGTTGTCGCCCCATAACCGATCATGTTTCGCAAAAATGACCGATTCCTTCCCGGCAGTAATCGCACCCGCCGCACATATCGTTGGGATCCACATACACGGTCGCCAGGCTTCCAACCCTCAACCTTGGCACCCACCTGTTCTACGACGCCGGAAAACTCGTGTCCTAACACAGTATCCGGCTTACAATCCGCTGCTCCTTTATCGCCTTCATAAATATGGACATCCGTCCCGCACACGCCACAGGCCATAACGCGAATCAAAAGGTCCTGTTCTCCTACCGTGGGAAGCGCCCGCTCCTCAATCCGGAGGTCATGTGTCCCGTAAAAAACAGCGCTTTTCATTTTCTGCCGCCTCTTTTCAAACAACAGTTTCTGCTTGTACCCCTTCTTTTTTGAGTTTACCGTTACCACTCCATTTTGTCAAGGGCTTCCCCACAGTACCGGCAAATTGTTTTTTCCTATGGGGGTCCCTCTGTCACTATACCGATAGAATTGCGTCTTCGTTGTCCAACGGCTTCCGACTCCAGGTTTACTTCCGATCGGGCGCCAGCATACCGTCAAGGCACTGGCACCACCGGACCGCTTGGCCAACGGTGCCCCTGCCCGCCTAACCCCAAAAATAAGGACGGACCTTTCCGGACAGGCCTTTAAGACCATCCTCCCCAAGTGAAATGTGGAAAAAAACAGATCGGCCGGGGCTTTTGTGATATGTACCCGGTTTTCTGGACACCGGCTTAAAAATGAATAATTAACTTTCCATCATGGATGCTTCCCTGAATTTAGAGGGAGGCATCCATTTAGTTTTAGCTTGGATTCTGCTGTTATTGTAATAGTCGATATAATCAGCAATAGCTTTGGAGAATGCTTCAAAGGAAGGATAATCTTCCTCAATCCCATAGAACATTTCATTTTTTAGTCTACCGAAGAAGGTCTCCATAATGCAGTTGTCATAGCAGTTGCCCTTTCGGGACATAGATTGAATAATTCCATGCTTTTGAAGTTCGCTCCGGTAAAATGCGTGCTGATATTGCCAACCCTGATCTGAGTGCATGACCAGACCCTGCACAGAGGGAAAGCGTTTAAATGCCTTGTGTAGCATATCCTTGATTTGTTCCATGTTCGGACTGGTAGAGAGATTATAAGAAATAATCTCATTTGTATTCATGTCCAGAATCGGAGAAATATAGCACTTACCCCAAGACAGGTTGAACTGTGATACATCGGTCGTCCACTTTTGAAGTGGCTTCTCGGTACTGAAATCCCGATTGATAATGTTATCGGCGACTTTGCCGACATCGCCTTTGTAAGAATGGTACTTCTCCTTGGGACGTTTGCCAAACAGTCCAAGCTGATTCATGATTCGCTGGACACGCTTGTGATTTACCAGAAAGCCACGGTTCAGAAGCTCCCGATGTACCCTTCTTACGCCATATCGTTTCCTGTTCTCATTAAAAACGGAAACGATTTCGGACGATAACTCGGCGTTTCGTTCTCTGACTTTATCGGTTCTGCCAAGTTCATAATAGTATGTCGACCTAGACAGCCCAATGGCATCCAGCAAATCATTCAGTCTGTGTCCTTCTTTGCGGAGTTCCTGGACGAGCGCAGCTTTTTTCGCCTTGAGTTGCGCTGCGCATCGCTCTTCTCTCAAGGCAATCTCTTTTTTTACGACGGCAATCTCCGCTCTCAGACGCTCGTTCTCAGCTCTAAGCCGAATCACTTCTTCTCGCTCTGAAGGGGTCAGTTCTGCTGGTACTATTTTCTTCTTCATGGCAGGCTCCTTGGGTGGCCGTCCTTTTCGTTGTGCGACCAATCCCTGATACCCTTTTATTTTTTATAGCATCTGACCCATTGGTACAAGAGACCCGCATTGATTCCAGCCGAAATTGCCGTTTCTCTACACGATGCACCGGCCAAAATTTTAGCGATTAGCTCATACTTTTCTTCTGCTGCCCATACTTTGTTTTGATTTTTATGTCGCAGTGCTTCTGGACCACAAGCATCTTCTGTTCGAACCCAAATCCGAACCGTATCGTGAAATCGCTTTTCCTTTACTCCGTCTGGTGTTTCTGGCCATTTTCCTTGGCGGTACAATTCCACGCACTTTTTCTTGTATTCATAACTATATTTCATAAAATACCCCCAATACTGGGTGTCCAGTATTGGGGGTACATATCATGCCCACGGCCGTTTTTTATCCTTGCTTTCTCCGCCTCGCCCGCCGTCGCTGGTGTCGGGTCCTGCTTGCAAATCAGATTCCGCCATGCCGCACAAAGAGGCGGGCGCGTTCCGGCGGCGCGCCAAAAGCGGCATCGCCGCATATTTCAACCTGCTTCAAGGCTTTTCCAGCTTTTGCAGCAACGGTTAGGTAGGACAGTTGATTTAAACACACCATTCATCGCCGTCCTGTAACTTTTCGTGTTGCACAAACAAAAGTCTATTCTCCATAATCTTTTTTTCCGTTTCGTCACGGGCAATTGTTTCTGCTTAGCCGGCATGCCCCTTCAGTCAATTGCATGTTGTAACGCTTCCTTTTTAAAACAAGTCGGCCCACTGGCGCATTAACGCTGCCGCCTGTCTGGAATCCTTTCTGAGATACGCAATATGGAGTTGATATAAAATGCCGCTGTCAACCAGATATCCATCCATACACAGATAGCCGCTTTCCAATGCGGACGAGCTTATGATATGGCATTGATGATTGTTATTGGTGATATAAAACGACTCCTCAAATGTCACACTTTCCGTTGTACGGGTTTCGATGGTAATCTCTCCATCATAATTTTCGGTATATAGCCGTGAAGAGAATTCCACCTTCATATCATCGATCGCATAGAAGGTCTCAAGATCTACGAACAGCATTTGTCCCTGTTCATTCCCTGAAAAACGCTCAACGCGGTCATTTGTTCATCAAACGCCCAGTCTATCCGTTTTAACTTGTCAAAGCCAATATATTCACAAGCCGCATCCCGTGTTGAAAAAACGGTTTGCCAATGACCGGGATACCAACTATCATATGGTTTGTAGCCTTCAAACCGTCGCCTTATCGCATCTTCAACTCCATGAATATCTCCCGTCAAATCATCTGTTGGTATTTTTTCGATTGAGACGCCTAAATTAAAACCTGATTCGGTGCCTGATGTAAAGAATTCAATCAATCGTGTACCAAACATACTGGTAGCCGCTACTACACAACCCATCAAGAGCAACGCCAAAATCACCGCTACCAACGCAACGGGAACGCGACGGGACCGCCTTGCACAGCTTGTTTTTCCATGGTAAAAAGCGCCTCATCAATATATTTGTCATCGATCTCATTCATAGCGTCGGAAAAATTCTTCGCGTTCATGTAACCACCTCTTTTTTCAAGCAAATAGTCTTTCATCTTCCGGCGGATACGCGTCAGACGAACGGAAATATTTTTTCGGTAAGCCCCGTGCGTCCGGCGATGTCCTTATAGCTGTCGGAAAACCAATAGCGGCGCATGAAGATAACGCGGTTTCAAGGGTCAACGTGTCCAGAAAGCCCTCGATGATACGGGCGATTTCCTTGGCTTCCATTTCGGTTTCTACAGTATTCCGGTCCGCCATACAGGGTTCGATTTCCTGCATGGCAACCGTGTAGGCGCCGCTTCGTTTCGTTGCTTCCTTTCGCCAATAGGCTTTCAGCGAAATATTCCGGACAATTTTGCAGATATAGGTCGGCAGAGGACTCGGCTTTGCCGGCGGAATCGTGTTCCATGCGCCCAAGTAGGCCTCATTAACGCATTCCTCTGCATCTTCCCTGCTGTTTACGATGTTGTATGCGATCGTATGACAGGTTTTGCCGTATTTGATATCTAGTTCCTGTATGGCCTGTTCTGAACGCGCAAAAAACAATTCAATGATTTTTTTCATCCTCTATCATCCCACCGCCTCCTTTCCGGCTTTATCTATATACTACGATTTTCGCGCTAAAAACTACATCCACTCAAATTTTTTGAAAAAGAGGCGCAATCTCTTTGCAGCGAAATTTCCCTCGCGGGTGCATCTCCTGTCATGTAAAACAATCGAAAACTATACCTGTCTATCAAAAAAGAAGGCCGGATTTGGGAACCTCTCCTTTCAGTATCTAATTAAAACCGAGAACGGGGCAATTCCCCGTTTTTCTCCTATCAGCAAACCTAGGACGGACAGCAAAGCATCTCTGTTTGTCCCAGATCTTTATCACAACATGCAGTTTTACCTCCCCGTAAAATGGAATAGGCCCAGAGAAACCATCCCGATCATTGCCATTCGATAAACTGCCAATTCGTTCTGCCATACAAAAGGCCGAGGATAAGGGAGATACCCGAATCCAAGGCCTTTTATCACTTAAAAATTTTGCTTAGGGGCAATCCCCTCCGCCTTATAGGCAAAACCGCTTGCTTTATTCCGCAATGCTTTTTTCCCGTCATTTCTGACGGCTGTGGCAAGCCAAGAATCCTCAGCATCGTCGGCGCAATATCTGCGAGACGCCCGCCTTCCCGGAGCTTGCAGGGATAACCGACTACACAGAACGGCACCGGATTGGTGGAGTGCGCCGTAAAAAGGAGAACCGTCCGTATCATACATTTTATCTGCATTCCCATGGTCAGCCGTGATGATCGCCGCACCGCCCTTTGCAAGGATCGCGTCGACCACCCTTCCTATACAGGTATCCACAGCCTCTGCAGCGGCCTTGGCAGCCTCAAAAACGCCGGTATGGCCAACCATGTCGCAGTTTGCGTAATTGAGGATAATCACATCGTACTGATCCGACGCAATGCGTTCCAGCAGGGCGTCCGTTACCTCATAAGCGCTCATTTCCGGTTTTAGGTCATATGTGGCGACCTTTGGGGAATTGATCAGCTTCCGGTCTTCTTTCGGGTATTGCTTTTCGACGCCGCCATTAAAAAAGAAGGTTACATGCGCATATTTTTCGGTCTCCGCAATACGGAGCTGCGACAACCCCATCTTTGAGATATACTCCCCGAAGGTATTCTCCAAGGTCTGCGGCTTAAAAGCGACCTCTACGTTCGGCATCGTCGCATCGTATTGCGTCATACAAACATATTTTACAGGGAAATATCCGTTCCGCCGGGAAAGCCCCTGGAAATCCGGGTCGACAAAGGTCCGGGTGATTTCACGCGCACGATCCGGCCGGAAGTTAAAGAAAATAACGGAATCGTTTTTGCCGATCACCGCACCGCCCGGGCAAACGGCCGGAACAACAAACTCGTCGGTCACGTCGTTCTGATAGGAAGCTTCCACCGCTGCCACAGCATTATCTGCGGCGACTCCTCTCCATACACCATCGCTGCGTAAGCCTTTTCCACGCGTTCCCACCGGTTGTCCCGATCCATGGCATAATAGCGGCCCATCACGGTCGCAATTTTGCCAACACCGATTTCCTTCAGCTTTGCGTCAAGCGCTGCGACATAATCCTTTCCCGAAGTGGGGGAACATCGCGGCCGTCCAGCAACGCATGAACATACACCCTGTCGAGCCCACGGCGTTTCGCAAGCTCCACAAGCGCGTAGAGATGGGTGTTATGGCTATGCACACCGCCATCGGAGAGCAGGCCGACCAAATGCAACGCGGTCCCGTTTTGAACGGCGCTGTCAATCGCATGAAGGAACGCAGGGTTCTCAAAGAAATCTCCGTCCTGGATCGATTTTGTAATACGGGTCAGCTCCTGATATACGATCCGCCCGGCGCCGATATTGGTGTGTCCAACCTCCGAATTCCCCATCTGCCCGTCCGGCAACCCGACGTCCATGCCGGACGCCCCAATTTGGGTGCAGGGATATTCCCGGAACAGTCGGTCGAGGTTCGGCGTATTGGCGGCCGCAATCGCATTTCCCTCAGGGGGGGGCAATGCCGAAGCCGTCCATGATCATTAAGATTAATGGTCTTTTCATGCTTTTATTCCTTTCCTTTAACATGCAGGACAATACCCGCATCTGTTTCCTTATTGATAAAACGCCCCCGTGCAAAACCGGGCACGGGGCGTTTCTCATCTCAAGACTGCGGAAATCATAAGAAAGGCCGATCCCTAAAGGAGTACACAGGCAGAAAGCCGTGCGCCGGCGAAAGTCGGACGACCTTCCCGTATGGAACGCCGCCTCTTAGCCCTTGGTCGCAACGTCTACGATCGCTGCAAAGTCCGGCGCCTTCAAGGATGCGCCGCCGATCAGGCCGCCGTCAACATCCGGGCGAGAGAGCAGTTCCGCTGCGTTTTCGCATTCATGGAGCCGCCGTACTGGATCGTCAAGGCATCCGCCGCAACCTGGTCGTAAAGGCCGGCAACAACCCTACGAATCATCGCGCAAACCTCGTTCGCCTGGTCGGCGGTCGCCGTACGGCCGGTGCCAATTGCCCATACCGGCTCATAAGCGATAATGATGCGCTTTAGTTCATCCTTGGAAACGCCCTGCAAAGCAATTTTGGTCTGCATGGCTACAATCTCATCCGTAATACCCATTTCCCTCTGCTCGAGATACTCCCCAACGCAAAGGATCACCGTCAGGCCCGCATCCAAGGCGCCACGCGTCCGCTTTTGGACCGTTTCATCCGTGTCGCCGAAATAGGTGCGGCATTTCACAGTCCGATAATCACGTAGGGCACACCGATGTCAGCAAGCATTTTGGCAGAGATTTCACCCGTAAAGGCGCCGGACTCCGCCCAATAGCAGTTTTCAGCACCAATTTTGATATTGGTCCCTTTTGTCGCCTCAAGCGCAGCATACAGGTCGATAAACGGCACGCAAGCGACCACATCGCAGCCCGCATCCTTCACTGGGGCGCGATTTCCTTCAGAAGCGCAGTGGCCTCCTCCGGGTTCTTATTCATTTTCCAGTTGCCGGCAATGACAGCCTTCCTGAGATTTTTGTTCATAGCACACAGGTTCCTTTCTTCGTCAATTCATTCGCTGTACCCGCCCGTCGGGTTCCAAAAAGCGGGTTCACGTGGGATAACGCCTAGTTTACGCCTTGTCGTCCAGGCAGGCAATACCGGGAAGCACCTTCCCTCCAGGAATTCGAGAGAAGCGCCGCCACCGGTAGAAATATGGGTCATCTTATCCGCAAAGCCGAGCTTCTCAACCGCCGCCGCGGAATCACCGCCACCGATAATGGAAATTGCACCGCTCTCGGCAACTGCCTTTGCGACAGCAATTGTACCGTTGCAAAGTTTGCCCACTCGGAAACGCCCATCGGTCCGTTCCAGACCACAGTACCCGCGCCACGGATGGCATCTGCAAAAAAAGATCCTGTGTCTTCGGTCCAATATCAAGGCCCATCCAGCCGTCCGGGATCTGATCGGACGGCGCGACCTGATGCGCGGCGTCCTCCGCATAACGGTCCGCAACAACGTTGTCCTGCGGGATCAAAAATTGACGCCCTTGGCCTTTGCCTGCGCCATCATATCCTTGGCAAGCTCCACCTTATCATTCTCGCACAGGGAAGAACCGATGGAATACCCCAAAGCTTTCAGGAACGTGTACGCCATCCCGCCGCCGATCACCAGAGTATCGACCTTATCAAGCAAGTTGCTGATAACACCGATCTTGTCCGACACCTTTGCGCCGCCGAGAATTGCAACAAAGGGACGCTTCGGGTCAGCGGCGCGCCGCCCATCACGGAGATTTCCTTCTGGATCAGGAAGCCGCAGACCGCCGGGGAAAGGTAATCCGCCACGCCGGCCGGAGAAGCATGCGCGCGGTGCGCGGTACAAACGGCATCATTGACGTAGCTCTCGGCCATCGATGCAAGTTCTTTCGCAAATTCCGGGTCGTTTTTCTTTTCTTCCTTATGGAAGCGGACATTCTCGAGCAGTTCCACTTCGCCGTCCTTCAGGGAAGCAGCGATGCTCTTTGCGCTCTCGCCAACAACATCCTTTGCCATTTTGACTTCCTGACCAAGTGCCTTGGAGAGGTAGTCGGCAACCGGTTTCATGGAAAACTTCATGTCAAAGCCGTCCTTCGGGCGGCCGAGGTGGAGCAAAGGATGACACGCGCGTGATGATCGACCAGATAACGGATGGTTTTGAGCGCCTCGTTAATGCGCTTCGGGTCGGAAATATTCCCTTCGAATCAAAGGGACGTTGAAATCGCAGCGTACCAGGACGCGCTTTCCACTGACGTCGATGTCTTCGACGCTTTTCTTGTTCAGGTAATTCACGATTGATGCACTCCTGTCTCTAAAGAATATTGTGAAAAAACAAACAAATTCCGGGAATATTATACCCCAAAACGTGGACGGTTGCAAGCCGTTCCGGACAAAATTACCAGGTAAATTCCCGCAGCTCGCCTTTGCATTGCAGGGCGGGATACCCCCACTGCCGGAGCGCCTCGTACACGCCGATAGCAACGGAATTCGACAGGTTCAGGCTGCGTGCCGCCGCACGCATCGGGATCCGTACGCACCGCTCCGGGTTTTCATACAGAAGCCGCTCCGGAAGTCCGGCCGTTTCCTTGCCAAACACCAAATAGCAGCCGTCCGGGTAAACCACCTCCGTGTGTATATGCGGCGCTTTTGTGGAAAAATAGAAAAAGTCGCCGTTGTTTTTCGCGAAAAATCCCGCGAGGCTCTCATAGTAGGAAATATCCAGCAGATGCCAGTAATCCAGGCCGGCACGCTTTGAGTTTGCGGTCGTCAATCGTAAAGCCCATTGGGCCGACCAGGTGCAGCCGCGCACCGGTTGCCGCGCAGGTGCGCGCGACATTCCCGTGTTTTGCGGAATTTCCGGCTCTACCATAACAATATTTAAAACAGCCATCGTATTCTGCGATCCGGTTGCATGGTGTCGGGCCTGCCGCACAGGCTACCGGATCCTACGCCTCCTTTTTTGGTTTTGCCGCCGTAAACTGTAATAATTAAAGAAAGGAAAGGAAAAGCTAATGAACGGAACCCAGGTGATCCAGCTCATCAATATTTTATGGAGGATGTACGAAATGTATAAGCGCAGTATGACCATGACCAAAGGGGTATGCATCGGCGTTCTCGCCGGCGCAGCAGTTGCCGTCGTCGGGACGCAGATGATGAAGGACAAAAAGCACTTGAAGAAAAAAACGCCAACAAGGCCCTGCACGCGATGGGAGAACTCGTCGGCAACGTGGAAGGGATGTTTAAAGGATAATCCAGAAAAAAAGCGTCAAGGCTGCCGGAAAAGCTTTCCCCGGCGGCCTTGATTTTTGAATATCAAATCCATTAATCAGACTTCGTATTCGCACGTTTCAGCGCGAAAGATTCTTTCGAACGGGTATGAAAAAAACCTTAAGGGATAAGAGAAATGGAAGGACAACCGCCAGAAGGATCACCAACAGCTTCCAGACAAAGGGCGGTCCAAAATCCAAAATTACATCAATGTGACTGTAGCACAATATCATTTGAATTGGTTTATGTAAAAAATACACCTGCAAGGTCCGGGTCCCAAAAACGCTGATAACCGGGATCCGACTTTTTCGGCATAAGGGCAATCACGGAAAAGCCTACCACAGAAGAAATCAAATAGCAGAGCAACCGGTGAAAAAAGCCAAAGGTCCCTGAGCTGACGGACGCATAAGGATTTCTGCCGGTAAACAGCCCTCTTAACGGATAGATAAGGTCCAATTTGAAAAGACATAAAAAGAAAAAGCCAAAAACAATGAAAAAAGCTATTACCTTCAACACCCGGCTTTGCAGCAAGGCGTCCATTTTTTGCGGCGTCAAATAATATCCGGCCAAAAAGAAGGGAAAAAACACAATAATGCGGGAAAGGTACAAAAATCTGCTATGGAAGAATCATATCCGGCAAAGCAGGCAAAAAGGATCCAGAAAGGGAGCAGGCAGCCCGGCTTGATTGAACGGAGCCATCGCGACAGGATAAGGAAAACAGAAAGCGCAAACAGGTACCAGGTAATATTGGAATCGGAAAACACCGAAAAAGACGGATCTTTCTGGTAAATAAAATCCACCACATAAATCAGCATTTTCAAGGCATAGCCCAGGATAAAATAAAAAATAATTTTTTCGACCGAAACCGGCTTTTTCCCGCGTAAATAATCCGGAGACAAAAAAAAAAGCGGCATATGGAAGGAATAAATAAACACAAAAGACTTTTAAACACATCTGATTTTGCATCATACTGATCGACAAAATGGCCAACCACGACCAAAACGATTAGGAAAAACTTCAAATTATCATAGCGGTACTGCCGCACGGGCAGCGCGCCTGCACACTGTGTTTTCAAGAAGGACACCTCAAAACAAGTTAGACCTTACGGTTACGATGCCGACGTGCCGTTGAACGGCTTGCCGTCCTTCCATTCCCCGAAAAGACAGGGCGACCCGTGCTGTCGAACGATACGCCGCAGCCGTCACGCAGGCCGTCGCGGAATTGTCCGGTATAAATCGGGCGGCCTGCCGGGCTGAAAAGGGTCCTGAAGCCGGATACCGGGTCACCGGAAAACTTTCCGACCAACACGCCGCCATCCTCCGGCAGCCATCGAACGTCAACGCTCTGATAAACGCCTTTTTTCGCCGTGCCAAAGCTATGCAACGTTCCGTCCCCGCCAAAGACCGCCCCTGGCCCCTCCGCGATTCCGGCCAGCCAATTCCCAACATGGATCCCGCCGGTTTCCCGCCGGAAGGAGACGCCGGGTCCTTCCTTTTTCCCGTTTTTCCATTCCCCGATATAACAGGGCCGCCCGTTCTTGTAATAGTAGGCGCCGTATCCATCCCGTACGCCGTCCCGGTACTCCCCTTCATATGCGGTCATCCCATTTCTTTGTTCAGTCCGGCCTCGTCCATGCCGTTCCCCGGCAGGGTTCAACGCGCCCCGATACTGGTAATCCTTGTCAATATCCACCGGAGGGGCCTCTGATCCGACATCCCATACCGGAACGGATAACGCCGGTTCCGCTTCCGGCTGCCAGGTAGGGCCGCTTCGACTTTTCCCTCCCGGATTTCCGCCAGCCGCTTTTTTCGGGTATCTGCATCGGTTTCCTTTCTGTAATAGCAATAATCGACGCCGCCAAAACAGGCATAAAGGCAGGGCTCCCCAACGGTTGCGTTCAGATAGCTGTTGACCTGTGTCCCCAATTCTGCCGGGCAGGCGTACAAAAGCCCTTTCTGATACCCCCGGGTCTGTGGGTCGTATTCCGTCAAGTAAAGGCCGTTCCCTTCTTCCGCCGGTGCAACGACCGCAACCGGGCGGGATGGGTTCCCCTCAGCAAAGTACGCTGTTTTCACCCAAAGGTGGGGCGCACTGTAGGTGGCCTTGGACACGATATTTCCATTCAGCGTCCTCGTGGACGACCGCATACCCGTCTTTTGCGGATATGCCTTTTTCAGGATCCGCTTCCCGGACCGCAGTTCCCATTTCAGCCCCCGGCGTCCAAGCGCGCCCGTATAGCTTGTCTCCAGTCCGGCAATAAACGCCGTCCCTCGAAAACGTGAACCACGCCCTTCTTCAAAAAACGTTTGCGCGCGTGATACATCGGCCCATGAAACAATACGGCAGTGTCTCTCCCAGGGAAATAAACGCTGTAAAAAGTTGGGATTCCGGATTCCTGCGACATAGTTCCGCCTCCTCCCGACAAGATTGCTTTTATTTTAGCATATTGGGAGAAAAATGATAGAGCGGCAAAGAGGTTTTTTCTGCCGGTAGCGATCCCACTGGCGAGGCGGGGACGGACAGCCTGTTTTGCCTGAAGGAGCCTTCCGCGCCCAGCAGCATGCAGCTTTTTTCGCTGATGCTTCCGGTGCGTCTTCCGCTCCACATCCCGAAAAGTGACCGCCAACAAGAAAGTGCAGCTCCTTATCCAAAAAGGCGGCTAGTAACGCCGTGCTTGTCCCGATGAAGGAACTCCCTTTTCCTTCCGGGCTCAACACGTTTCAGACGCCACCTATTCCGGAAGCCGCAAAAAAAGAGGCCCCGCAGTACGGAAATGCAAGTATCGCATACGGGTAAAAATCCGCCGCTATCCGAAAAGCGGCGCTTTCCAGGCCGAAGCAAGCCATCAGAAAGCGCCGTTTCCAGCAATATAATAAGCTCACGCTTTTCTGTTTCATCAATAACGGGGACGAGAATCAAAATACGGAAGGGGAACGCATGCCCTTGCGATTTAAAACGGCAAAGCAGAAATGTAAGCTGGCAGGATAAAATCGCGCTGTAATTCAGACCATAGTTTCCAATGCAAACCTCTCGTGAAGGAAGAAGATCACCGGCCATGCGCCGGGCTTCGAATGAAGGCGCGCCGATGGCGGCTGCCCTTCCGGTCAGCGCCGGCATTACATGTTTTCCCAGGATGGCTGGCAATTTCAGCGCGGCGCCTATGTTCCGAAAAACGCGGCTTTGCCGCCCCCTCTGCCACGGCATCGTGCGGCGCCTTAGAACAGGGAACCGGGGAACCTCGGCCCGCCCTCAGACAATGGACACGCCGGGGTAATACCATGCGAGAATTTCCGTATAATCCATTCCTTGTGAAGCCAGATAGTTAGCACCCACCTGACTCATACCAACGCCATGCCCCCAGCCGCGCACGTCGAAGACTGCCATCCCATCCTGAAAGGAGAGGGTAAAATTCTGGGACCGCAGCCCGAACAGCTCCGCATTTCACCGCCGGTGATTTCCTGCCCACCGGCGGTAAGCGACGTAACAGATCCGGCATCCGTACGGCGGATTTCCCCAACCCAGTTGTCACTATCGCCTTCAAACGAGGCTTCCGGATATGCCGCCAGAATCGTGTTTTGGAATTCGCTCTCCGTCACCCGGACACGCGTACGGTAGCCTGGCGCGTAGGCATCCCAGGGGCTTGCAACGGGCTGAAGATAAGAACGTTCCCCGCCCCAGATATCGGCGGACGCCTCCGTGCTGCCGCCGGAAACCGCGAAATAGACGGCGGTTATCAATTCCCCGTCTAATTGCAGGGTCTTCCGTAAATGTCGTCGACAATTTCGGTAAGACGCGCGTAATAGTCCTCAAAGTTTTCCCCACTGCTCCTGCATCTGCTCTTTTTGTTGCGTAAATATACCAATCCGCCGTATTAACGGAGAAATCTGCGCCCTTTAAATCCTCGTCCGGATTTGCACGCTGCAGTTCCCGTAGGCGGCTGTAACAGGTATAAGCGGCGACCCTTGGGCCTTAAGCGCTTCAGGCTCATAAAGCAGAGGCATCTCCGTGACAATCGCGCCATAAAGGAATTCCCGCCCGCTTGACTGTGAGGACCTCCCCGTGGAGGTATCAAGCAGACGGAAGACGTCTTCGTCCTCCCGGTTTTCCTGCCCGGCGTCATCCGTGTTTTCGAAACGGAGTCCCCCTCCGATGAGCCGGATCTTTCGGAAGCGGACGGCAACGGCGCATCCCCCGCCCTCCGCATTACCGGGAAGCCCGGCCACAGCAGGCAAGAAAACCAGCAATAAGAGCAGGCCGGCGTACAGTAAGGCATGGCTTTTCATTTTCATCATTTCCTTTCAGCCTCCTGGAGCGGTTTTGCACCGCTTTTGCTTGACTTTCCTATGGGTGTGTTATAAAATTAATAAATTAACCGAGTATAGATAGACATCGCTTTATCCCGTTAAAAAAGCGGCCTGACCGGTAACGCCAGGGTTCTGATTTAGAAAAAGCGTGGGATTTCTGCGGCCAGGCAGCCAGACGCGCCGACGCCATAGCGCCGGGGCGCGGCAGGCAATTTGGGGTTGATGAAAGGGGAGGAATGGTATGGAGGAATTGTTTACGGAACCGAACATCTCCTGGCGGAAAATTTAGCGCACGATGTGGCAGAATATAGCCAGATTGCGCCCGGAATTGTTTGATAAGTATCAGGTAAAGCGCGGGTTGCGCAACATCGATGGAACCGGCGTCATGGCCGGATTGACCAACATCTGCAACGTTCACGGATATCTCATCAACGACGGCGAACGGGTTGCCGACGAAGGACGTCTGACCTATCGTGGGATTGATATCAAAGAAATTGTCAACGGCTGCTTGACAGACGGTCATTTCGGCTTTGAGGAGGTCGCCTGGCTTTTGCTGTTCGGCAAGCTCCCCACGCGGTGCGAGCTGGATACACTTTGCGACCTGCTTTATGAATACCGGGAGCTGCCGGAATATTTTGCAGAAGACATGATTATTAAGGCGCCGTCAAAAAACATTATGAATAAGCTGGCGCGTTCCGTGCTGGCGCTATATTCGTACGACGATAATCCGGACGATACCTCCTTGAGCAATTGCGTCCGCCAGTCCCTGGAGCTGATCGCCCGGCTGCCGACGATCATGACCTATGCCTATCAGGTCAAGCGCCGCCATTTTGATAAAAAAGCATGTACTTTCACCCAATCAATCCGGAGTACCGGACGGCGCAGTCGATCCTCAATGCGATCCGCCCGAATAAAAGTTTACGGACGAGGAAGCACGGCTGCTGGATCTCTGCCTGGTGATCCATGCGGAGCACGGCGGTGGGAACAATTCAACCTTTTCCTGCCGAGTGTTATCCTCTTCGGGGACCGACACCTATTCGGCAATTGCCGCTGCAATCGGAAGCCTAAAGGGACCGAAACACGGCGGAGCTAATCACCGCGTCATGACAATGATGGACGACCTGATGGCCAACGTAAAGGACTGGGAAAACGAGGACGAAGTCGCTGATTATCTCACAAAGATCCTGCGCAAGGAGGTCGGGGACCGGTCGGGCTTGATCTATGGGATGGGCCACGCGGTTTACACGAAATCCGACCCTCGCGCGGTCATCCTCAAGGAACAGGCGGCAAAATTGTTGCGGCGCATGAAATGGAACAGGAGTTCCATTTATTTAACCTGGTGGAACGCTTAGCGCCGGAGGTATTTGCTGCGGTGCGTGGAAATACAAAAACCATCTGTGCCAATGTAGATTTCTATTCGGGCCTCGTATACCGGATGCTCCGGATCCCGGACGACCTTTTTACGCCGATGTTCGCCATCGCCAGAGTTCCTGGCTGGTGTGCGCACCGGATCGAGGAAATCACGACAAACGGGAGGATTATCCGCCCTGCTTACCGTTCGTTGTCAAAGGAGCGGGAATACGTGCCCTGGACAAAAGATAGGAGGATGCCGTTATCAAAAGGCTGTGGATTGTTTTTCTGGTCTTTTCCGTTTTACTGATCCCGTTCCGTTTTGTGCAGTTATTCCTTTGGACAGAGGCGGACACCGGTTTTCTGACGGACGGCGCAGTTTCTAAAAGTATTCTTTTCGGTGGGCTGTTGCTGGCGCTGCTCCTTTTTATTATTATGAGCGCGGTCTGCAAAAATTTCCCGAAAACGTACAAGCACGAAAAAAAATTTCTGGTCGCCGTCACCGCCGCTTTAGCCGGGATATCGGTGATCCTGCGTTCTGTCTATGAATTCTATGAGATTGCGGTACTGGTGTGCAGGTCGGCGCCGGAACCTTTACGGCGGGCCACCCCTGCGTTTTATGTTGCGCTCTCTATTCTAGGTTTGTTTGCCGCGATGACGCTTTTTGTAACCGCGGGGAACTTTGCGTCCGGCCACAGCACTTACGCGGCCTATCCGCTCTTCGCACTGATCCTCCCGTTATGGCACTGCTATAATTTAATTATCCAGTTCGTCTCTACCGTTTCCGGCGCAAGCGTTATGGAAAACGCGCTTGAAGTACTGACGCTGGTATTTGCCCTGCTGTTTCTTTTTCCAGGCGAAGCTGTTCGCCGGTCTGGAAGCGGTACGCGCGGCGCGGCGGTGTTTTATGTTCGGCATGCCGGCCGTCTTGTTCTCCATGATGTCGCCGTTGCCGGTCTGTGTGCTGACAGTGGCCGGGATACCAATTGCAACATCATTCTCATTACCCCAGCATATTGCCAATCTCTGCCTTGCGCTTTATATTCTCTGTTTCCTGGTCGCATTTACCCGAACGGCGGAAAAACGCACACTGAAAATCGCGGAGACACCCCGCCCCAGCCGCCGGTTGCCGAGAAGTCCGCACCACGCTCGATTCCTTCGTCGGGACTAAAACGTCCTTTCCATTCGGACACGGAACCCCCGGCGGCCCCTATAACAGGAAAGCTGCCGCCTTACGGCTCTATCGGCGAAGGCTCACCGCATTCTGGCGCTTCAAGGCAAAAAGGCAGATGCATCGCAGCAACACCCGGAAATGCGCCGGGAACCGGCATCCAGCGCCGGGCTGCCGGACGATACACCGCTTATGAGGCGGACACGCAAACCGGAAGATGGGGAAAAAGCACCAGCCGATATCAAAGCTGCGCCTTTGCCGGAAAAACGGCTCCCTGCTCCGACGGATCAAGAGGCGGAAAACGCGCGCCGGGCTCGTCTGGACCGAATCGACCGGCTTTATGAGTCGCTCATACAGGAACGGACCGGAAAGGGGAACAAAGACAATCGTTAGCCTTTCCGGGCATTGGCTAGAGAGGACGGACTCGCTTGATTGCTTTTTAACTTCCAAAAGGAAGAGACCAAACCGAAAAGAAAACGGTTAAATCCAGAAGCCAAAGTGTTTATTTTTGCCCGGCGATCGTGTCGCCGGGCTATTTTTTGTGTCTGCTGCACCAGCAAAGAATGCCAGAGACATCAGCATATACGTGGGGGGACAGAATTTTTGCCGTCAGGAAAGTATCATAGTCCTGACAGCATCACCTTTTGTTATTTCCCAATCCATAAGAAAAAAGCAGGCGCTCAAACGCCTGCTTTCTGGTCTTTTCTTGCCGAAGCGGGGGCTCGCTGTCCGCCCCTGCCGCCAATTACGCCTATTTTCCCAGTCAAATTCTCGCATATCGTCAATGCGCCCTCTTGTCGGAGGAAACGGTTTTCGGAGAGGGCAATGGCACGCGGAAGCATTGGGACAATGATCGCAGCCACAGCCGCAGGAGGATTTCCCGCGCCTTTTATCGCGGATCAGCTTACACACGATCAGGACAACAACGGCAAGCAGAACCGCGCAGATTAAAATCGTTCCCCAATGCGTTAAAAAGGAATGCGAACATTGGAATCCTCCTTGTATTATAGAGTAGTAGTTATTAAAGCCCCTCTCCAAGGGCTGTGTGCTACACTGTAAGGGATGCTGTGGATTGGTAGTGTCCTCCTACCACAAGATGGTTCGCGAAAGGTTCCAACCACAGCCCCTTACACTTTTGTTAATCAGTTAAATACCGCCAGACGGTTGATGTGTAACAAGGCTACAAAAGTAAGGCGCACTGTGGATGCAGCATCACAATTCTAACCACTGGAGGTTTTTACTATGGTAGTTTCTGTTGGTATTGATGTTTCAAAGGATAAACACGACTGCTTCGTTCTCAGTTCGGAAGGAGAAGTGCTGGCAGATGTGTTCACTGTCTCTAACAACATGGACGGGTTTCACTACCTGTTGCAGAGGATTCAGGACTGCGCAGCACCGCAGGATAACATAAAAGTAGGGCTTGAGGCAACCGGACACTACAGCTACAATCTGCTTGGGTTTCTTCTTGACAACGGTCTGGCCACCTATGTCCTGAATCCCTTGCGTACAAACCTTTACCGAAAAAGCCTCAGTCTCAGAAAGACCAAAACCGACCGGGTGGATGCACGAACGATTGCGTCTATGCTGTTATCTGATGCGGGCCTCAAACCCTACACAGATACAGCATACCACAATGAGGAGCTAAAGTCACTGACCAGATACCGCTTTGACAAGGTGAAAGAACGGGCGAAGCTGAAAAGCTCGATTTCCCGATTGGTCTGTATCTTGTTTCCTGAACTGGAAAAGCTGGTTCCCCACACTTCACATGGCCTCTATTTACGCCCTGCTGGAGGAGTTTCCCGGCGCTAAACAGATCGCCGCAGCCCATTTGACAAGGCTGAAAGCTCTTCTTGAAACCGCCTCCAAGGGCCGCTACAAAGAGATATGGCTTTGGAAATCCGAGATGCCGCCAGAAATTCTATTGGCTCCTAAATGTCCGCCAAGTCTCTTGAATTGCAGCATACTATCCGCCTCATCCGTGAACTGGATAACGAAATTGCAGAAATTGAAGAGCAGATCCAATCCATTATGGATGAACTCCATTCTCCTATTACCACGATTCCGGGACTGGGTTTCCGTATGGCAGCCATGATTCTTGCGGAAGTTGGCGACTTCACCCGCTTTGATTCCCCGGACAAGCTATTGGCCTATGCTGGGATGTCGCCATCCACTTACCAGTCTGGGCAACTCAAAAACTGTTACCCTCACATGGAAAAGCGTGGTTCCAGATATCTACGATATGCCTTATACAACGCAGCCAAATATGTCTGTCACTGGGATCCGACCTTTGCCGATTACCTTGCCAAGAAGCGGGCTGAGGGTAAACACTACAATGTTGCTCTTTCTCACGCTGCGAAAAAAGTTAGTACGCCTCATATTTGCTATGGAGAAATCCCGAGCACCGTACCGTTTGGCATCTTGATTACTCCCCTTTTAATAGTTAGCCGGGGCTTCTCACGGCCTCTGCTTTGCTATACCTTTTTGAACCATCTGATTTTTACCACCACCCTTCATTTTTGGGGTTGACTTTTAATAGTTAATTTTTTCACAAAGTCCGGGACCGGCGCTTGCATGAGCTTCATTTGGCCCCGCAGGCGCCAGGACCGTCCGGTATCAGAAGATGATGAATTCATTATATCATGGACCATCGGGCCGGTTCAACCTGGCGCCGTTATACGCGAACGCGTGCTTTCAGTCGCGTGCTCTCTTGGTACGGGCGGAAAAGGAGGAAGATAATCAACGCAACCAGGAGAATCGAAATCAAGGTAAAAGATTCCAAAAGCACCTGTCGTAAACAGCATGCCGAGCTGATAGACGCACAAAGCGATGACATAAGCAAAAAAAATGCACTGATAACCGATCGCAAACCAAGTCCATTTTGCGCTGTTCATTTCACGTTTGATTGCACCGATTGCAGCAAAGCAAGGCGCGCACAGCAGATTGAAAGTAAAGGAAACTGTAACCACTGAGCGTTGTAAAGGCAGCGGCAAGGCTACTGTAGACGGTACCGCTTCCGCCATAAAGGATCCCCATTGTGCCGACAATGTTTTCGCTTGCCACAAGGCCAGTGACAGAGGCCACCGTCGCCTGCCAATTGCCCCATCCCAGGGGGGGTAAAGATCCATGCAATCGCGTTGCCGATCACCGCAAGGGATGCTCTGATCAATCTGATCCTCGGACAACATCATAAAAGTGCCGTCCACAAAGCCGAAGTAAGTGGTGAACCAGATGAAAATGGTGGAGAGCAGGATCACGGTCCCCGCTTTCTTGATAAAGGACCAGCCCCGCTCCCACATGCTGCGCAGCACGTTGCCGACGGTCGGCCAGTGATAAGCGGGAAGCTCCATCACAAACGGCGCAGGATCGCCTGAAAACATCTTGGTCTTTTTCAGGATAATGCCGGAGCAGACAATTGCCGCCATACCCAGGAAATATGCCGAAGGCGCAACCCAAGCGGCACCGCCGAAAATAGCGCCGGCAACCATCGCAATAAACGGAAGCTTTGCGCCGCATGGAATAAGGGTCGTCGTCATAACCGTCATGCGCCGGTCACGTTCATTTTCAATCGTACGCGAGGCCATAATGCCGGGGACGCCGCAGCCGGTACCGATCAGGATCGGAATGAAGGATTTCCCGAAAGGCCGAATTTCCGGAAAATGCGGTCCATCATCGAAGGCAATACGGGCCATATAGCCGCAGGACTCCAGGAAGGCCAGGAAAATAAACAACACGAGCATCTGCGGGACAAAACCGAGCACGGCGCCCAGACCGGCAACAACGCCGTCGAGGATCAGGCCACTGAGCCAGTCCGCACAATGAATAGATGCCAGCCCGTCCCCAACCAAGACCGGGATGCCGGGAACCCACACGCCGTAATCGGCAGGATCGGGCGCAGTGCAGTCATATTGATTATAAATCTCTACGGCCGCAGCTAAATCCGCGCCGGTTGAAGTAACTTGTTCGTCCGCCATTGTCTCTTCATCGACAACCGTATAAACCGCCTCGTCGGTTGCGGAGAATTGAGCTGCAAAATCTGCCAATGCGGCTTTTGCGGCTTCGGGATCAAAGCGCTCTGATTCGGTATCGAGTGCGGCGGAAACCGCCTCGGTATCAATACCACTTTCAGAAGCACTTTCAATAAATCCGTTTACCACCTGCTCCGCACCGCCAAATTCATCCGCAACTTCAGTATAAGCGCCGTTGCCGATGCCGAAGAGATGCCACCCATCGCCAAATACGCCGTCGTTGGCCCAGTCCGTAGCGATGGTGCCGACCGTCGTCACGGAAACATAATAAACAATGAACATCACGACGGCAAAGATGGGAAGTGCGGCCCAACGGTTGGTCACCACGCGGTCGATTTTATCGGAAATTGTCAGGGCCGAACGATTCTTTTTCTTGTAGCAGTCATGGATAATGGAAGAGATATAGGTATAGCGTTCATTGGTAATGATACTTTCGCTGTCATCGTCAAGATCCGATTCCAGCGCTTCGACAATCGGCTCTACCATATGGGATATTTGCCATCTGTTCCTGTTGATTTTGTCATCGCTTTCAAAATTTTGATCGCATAAAAACGCTGCTGCTCCTCCGGGATGTCCGTGAGCATCGCCTCAATTTCATCCAGCGATTGCTCAACCCGCCCGGAGAACCGATGAACCGGAAGCACCGCGGGCCTGGCTTTTGGCAAGCGCCACCTCCTTTTGCGCCGCTTTTGATTCCGGTGCCCTTCAGCGCCGAAATCTCGACCACCTCACAGCCCAGATCCTTTTTGAGCTGGTCGATCCGAATCTGGTCGCCGTTCTTTTTTCACCACATCTATCATGTTGACCGCCACAACCACGGGGATGCCAAGCTCCATCAACTGCGTGGTTAAGTACAGGTTCCGTTCGATATTGGTGCCGTCTACAATATTGAGAATTGCGTCCGGGCGCTCTTTTAATCAGGTAATTCCGCGCCACAACTTCCTCCAGTGTATAGGGAGACGGGGAATAAATACCCGGCAGATCCATGATCACGACGTCCTTTTGGTTTTTCAGCCTGCCTTCCTTTTTTCAACTGTTACGCCCGGCCAGTTCCGACAAATTGGTTGGAACCGGTCAAGGCATTGAACAGGGTTGTCTTGCCGCTGTTCGGGTTGCCGGCAAGCGCGATCTTGACAGCCATTGCAAAGCCTCCTCGTAGTAATTGATGTCGCCGGCGGCCGATGTCCGCCGGACAAAACAAGTTAGATGTAGCTAACTTTTGAAAACAAATCCCGTTACTTCCACTGTTACTGAAGGAATTATTCCACTTCGATCATTTCCGCGTCGGCCTTCCGTAAAGAAAGCTCATAGCCGCGTACGTTCACCTCAACGGATCCCCTAACGGCGCTACTTTACGGACATAGACCTCGACTCCCTTTGGTCAGCCCCATGTCCATGATGCGGCGTTTAACCGCGCCTTCACCGTGGAGCTTCACTACTTTCACGGTGGAGCCGCATTTTGTTTCTCTCAGTGTTCGCATCAAACTTGCTCCCTTCCTCAATTTATATGATGATTCTATTTGCCATTTCCCGGCTGATCGCGACACGCGATTCCCGGACATTGACAATCACGTTTCCGCCATTTTCAGATATGACGGTCACAGTGCCCCAATCACAAATCCGAGACTTTCGAGGAACCGGCGGGTATCCTCACGGCCGCCGATCCGTTTAATTGCGTTCGCTTCGCCTGTCCTTGCCATTGTCAAAGGCATTTTTCAACCCCCCTCCTTCCACGTTCAGCGTACGGATACCGCAGAAAAGCAAACGCATTCTGCGATTCACCTCAGTTAGATTAATCTAACCTATACTAGGTTAGCATTTACTAACCTAATTGTCAAGCCTTTTTGTAATTCAAAGCCGTTTGCCGAAGAAGTTGCATTTTTGGCTAAAGATGCTATACTAAATATGGCATTCAATGGAAAAAGGAGGAGCATGCGTTGAAGATCCAGGAATCCGCAGAAAATTATCTGGAAACAATTTTAATTTTGCGACAAAGGCTCGGCATGGTCCGTTCCATTGATATCGCCAACGAGCTGGATTTCTCAAAACCCAGTGTCAGCGTGGCTATGAAGCGGCTGCGCGAGAACGGCTATATCCAAATGGACGCAGACGGCTATATTACCCTGACGGGAAAAAAGGAGAGGAAATCGCCGCCACCATTTACGAACGGCACACCATGATTTCTGATTGGTTGGTGCGGTTGGGCGTGAATCAAAAACTGCAATCGAGGACGCCTGTCGGATTGAGCACGTGATCAGCAAAGAAAGCTTTGAGGCCATCAAACGGCACGCGATAAACGGCCGCCCTGAGCCGGAACGGTAACGTACCCCCGATTTAAAAAGACACTGCCAGTAAAACAAAAAATTTGGTTATTATTGTCAGAAGGAAAGGGCATCCTGCTGTAAGCGTAGCCCTCCAAAAGCTTTTTTATGGAGAAGGTGGAAAAAAGGATATTTTTTCTGTTTAGGGCTTGAAAACGCTATAGAATGGGATAAAATTAACGGTGGATCATAATTTAACAATAATTTCAGGAGGTAAAAACTATGTCCATTAAAGTTGGTATCAATGGCTTTGGTCGTATTGGCCGTCTTGTGTTCCGCGCGGGCCTCAAGTCCGAAGAGATTGAGTTCGTGGGGATCAACGATCCGTTCATGACTCCGGATTATATGGCTTATATGCTCCGCTATGACACCGTACACGGCAAATTCGACGGCGAAATTTTTATGATGACAATTCCATTACGGTCAATGGTAAGAAAATCAATTTCTTCGCCTGCATGAACCCGGCAGATATCCCTTGGGGCAAAGGTTGGCGCGGAGTATATTGTCGAGTCGACCGGTGTGTTCCTGACAAAGAAAAATCCCAGGCGCACATCGACGCCGGCGCGAAGAAGGTCGTTATGTCTGCACCTTCCAAGGACGACACCCCGATGTTTGTTATGGGCGTAAACAATGATAAATACACGAAGGACATGCAGTTTGTTTCCAACGCATCCTGCACGACGAACTGCCTTGCGCCGCTCGCGAAGGTTCTCCACGATAAATTTGGTATTGTTGACGGCTTGATGACGACGGTCCATGCGACCACCGCAACCCAGAAGACGGTCGACGGGCCTTCTAAGAAGGACTGGAGAGGCGGCCGTGCCGCTTCCGGCAACATCATTCCGAGCTTCTACCGGCGCTGCGAAGGCTGTCGGCAAAGTCATCCCTGAGTTGAACGGCAAGCTGACCGGTATGTCGTTCCGTATTCCGACGCTGGATGTTTCCGTCGTTGACCTTACTGTAAACCTCGCGAAAGAGGCCACCTACGACGAAATCTGCACCGCGATTAAGGAAGCTTCGGAAGGCGAAATGAAGGGTATCCTCGGTTATACCGATGAAGACGTCGTTTCTTCCGACTTCATTGGCGATGCTCGTACCTCTATCTTTGACGCGAAGGCTGGTATCGCTCTCACGAAGACCTTTGTTAAACTTGTTTCCTGGTATGACAATGAGTGGGGTTACAGCAACAAGGTAATCGAGCTGATCAAGCACATGTACAAGGTCGATCACGCATAAGTCTTTCGCTGTGACCGTTTGCTTCAGCAAGGAATGTGTGTTATTGCGTTGCTGGGGCAGAGCGTGCCGTAATCGGCGCCTTGTTTGAATTGATCTTTGCATAACCGCCTTCAACTGTGTAAACCAGTTGAAGGCGGTTATTTTTTGTGTAGACGCCGCCCCACACAAGTCACTGCCCTTGAAGCACCCCCTCTCAGCGTCATATAGCAGTCTGCCCCGCCCCCCTGCGGAACCCTTTATCCACGGCACAATCTCCGGGTGCGGTTGCTTCTATTCTCCCCTGATTCGCATTAAAAGCAATGCCCTCGCTTTTCTGGCGTCTTTTCCCTTTGCAAAATCCACCTGGCACCCAGGCCCTCTATGGATCCCCACTGACTTTTTTCAAATTTTTTTCATTTTCTGAGGACTTCCTTTTCCTAATTTCCCAGATCATAAAAAAGCGGCGAGTCGTTTTGTCCCACGTGAAAGGAGGCCCCTATGAAAGAAGACAGAGAACCATAGATAAAAGAAATCCGATTCGGCTTTTCTTGTTTTTCGCCGCAGCCTTTCTTTTTCTTGGTACGTCGGCCGCGCTCTTTTCTGGAAGCCGCACCCGGAACCGCCGGAAGCGGCAGAGGCGCCGCCAGCCGCCGCTTATGACAGTGCGCAAACGTCGGAAAAAGTAGTCCTCCCCGTACCGCTCCTCGCCCAGGGAGAAACCCTACCCTACAGGCTGCGAATCAGTCAGCGCCGCTATGCTGCTGCAATATTGGGGAATTAATATCTCTGTTGACGATCTCATCGCCGCCCTGCCGCAGGAGCCCCTCTTCCAGGATGCATCGGGGCTATGGCACGGCCCTGATCCCAACCATGCGTTTGCCGGTTCCCCTTATACAGAAAACAGCTTCGGCTGCTATGCGCCGGTTATTGCAGACACAGTGCGAAAATTTTTGCCGGAAGCGTATGTCCTCTTCGACGCCAGTGGCACGCCTCTGCCCTTCCTGTCAAAAAAAAAAGATATGTCCAAAACGGAATTCCGGTGCTCATCTGGGCAAGCACCGGGATGCGGGAGCCCTATCCCGGTATGTCCTGGTACCTGAGGACGGCTCCCTGTTTACATGGCTTGCAAATGAGCACTGCCTGGTCCTCACCGGGTATGACGAAAGCTCCTACTACTTAAACGACCCCAGTGGCGGCGGAGCATCCGTCTCCTATCCGAAAGCGCTTGTGGAAGCGAGATACAATGATTTTTTTCTTCCCAGGCCCTTGTCATCCTTCCGGCCGAAACGCGCCAGGCGCCCTAGCGCCCACAGGACCTTCCTTCAAAATTGATATGCTGGCTGTTCATCTCCCCAAAAGCAGCACCGTGGAAAGGAGCAAAATCTGTTCCGCAGAAAGCGGACGGCTCAGCTGCACCCGGATGTCGCCCGGCTCGATAACAGCGCCGCCCAGCGTCCGGATACTGCGCTGGATGCTGATAGAAGCGCCCTCGTCGTCAAGGCCGGCAATACTGACGGTATCTTTGCTGGACATCCCGTATGTGATCGCCGGCAATCCAGTTCCTTTTAGAAAACAGCCGCGCCTGCATGGCTGGAAGAAAAACAGGGACCAATCCAGACACCGCCTTTTTTGCGCCGCAAAAGCGGAAGCTCTTCTTGAACAAAAGGATCCCGCTGTCCAAGCTGCTGTCCGGAAGACGTTCGCAGTCCAGCAGCAAGTACCGCGCCGGATCCCTTCCGCCCACGCAGTTCCTGCACAAAAACGAACCCCACCGTATGCAGAAAGCACAGGAAGCAACAGGGAAGAAAGTGAAGTGTCCCCGTCTTTCCACAAAGGATCACCGTCGTCATAGGCCATCCATGCAGGCCTGCTCTGTTCCGACAGGCCTGACCTCCTCTCTTAGGCAAATTCTCGGTTACAGTGTTCCTTTTTCTGGAAAATATGTATTGTGTTTTATCCGCCGTTGTGGCAGGCACCCCTGTACAGGCATATAATAAATTGATACCGCATATCGGTAAGCCCATCCGCGATTGCAAAAGATCTCCCGCTTATCGCGGAAACGGATCGGAGGTGCGTAAAGGCATGCCATTTGACGACAGAGAATTGCTTGCCAGACTGATCCAATGCGAAGCCGGCGGAGAAGGGGAGCACGGCATGGCGGCGGTTGCATCCGTCATTATGAACCGCACCCCATATTCCCGTCGGGGAATTCGCCCGGGTCAGCAACGGAGGAAATGTCCGCAACATCATCGAGCAGGAAGGCCAATTCAACTGTATGATGCGCGTCCTGAACGGGGACTATAATGCGCAAAATATTTATAATATGGATCCCACCGATGTGCATTACGCCATTGCGGACTGGGCCCTTGCTGGGAATTCCGGCTCCCTGGTCGGCGATTCCATCTTCTTCTACAACCCTTACAGCAATACCTGTCCGCCGAATTTCCCCACCAATGTCGGGGCCTTTCGTGTGCGGATCGGGGATCATTGCTTCTACGGCCCGACCGAACTTTATTCTCAAACATAGAGGTGACCAGCACATGAATCAATCCGGCGCCAGCTTCAGCACGGCATACAGCAACCAATTTCTCCATTTTTCTACCAGTACGGGCAAACCGCACCGGGTTAAGCACACTCCCTCAATTTTCCAGCGCGCTTCCACAAGACCCGTCCGCCAATCCGCTCCTGGCAAATGATACCACAGGAATGGGCGGCGCAGCCGGGGCAAATGCCGGCGGGACAAACGGTACGTCGGGGACGGCCGGTACCGTCGGGGCGCCATCCGGCTTGCCGGGCCTTACCAATATCGAGGACTTGCAGCAGGTAATTTCCAGCCAAAACTTTCCCATCGTTTCCACAAATCCGGAAGCACTGAACGCGGACAGCCTGCAATATATGAACGGATTCCTGCGCACACAAATCGGCCGCCGCGTCCGCGTTGAATTCCTGTTGGGCTCTAATTCGTTAACGGAAAGAACCGGAATTCTCGTGGCGGTGGGCAGCAATTATATCATTATCAATGAAATGGGGACCCGGGACCTTTTGGCCTGCGACTTTTATAACATTAAGTTTGTCCGTTTTTACTACTGATACCCGTCTTTGTCTCAGTTCCAAGGCAGCTACGGCAAACAGCGCAGCTATAGACTGCATAAACGCTGGCACTCGCCCGGCGGCCGACACGACACCCGTATTTTATCGGGCCGCTAAAAGCACGCCGTACCACAGGCACTTTATTCATCGTCCTAGGCGCGGCATCGCTGAAGCCGCCCAAGGCGGCTTCCCTTCTTCTCAAAAAACTAACGCGGAAAGCCGTCCTCAGGGATGGCCTTCCGCGATACAAGTTAAAAATTTTTTCTCGCTTTCCCTTACCGTGCTGCCCTTTTGTTACATAAATTTAGAAAGCCGTTGGGCATTCATCGCTTCTGTATTAAGCTCAATAGAGACCCCGTCCATTTCCGCTTCAACCATCTCTTTGAAATCGTCGTTTTTGTATTCAGAAAGCAGCTGGTTCCGATTTTCCTCATCGGCAATCCTTTTTCCTCTGTCATTTCCTTTATATCATGACGGAACAACAAATAATAGGCTCCGTCGTCCCGGAAAGATCCGCCACCGTTGCTTTTCCCGAATCTATCCCCAGCACGGCACCGCCAATCGTGGTGGAATCGTCCAGAATCTCCACTGAAGAATAGAGGAGCGTTGCATCCGCGTCTTCCGTCTCATCCGTACCCGTATAGTATTCGGTCCCCTTATAGGCTTCGATAATTTCGTCCTCTGTCATATTCCCGCTGTTATATTCTTCCGCATATCCGTCTAACAGCGTTTTCACCTCGGCCTTCTGGTCCTCATCCATCGCGGTGAGAGATCCCTTCATCGTACACATAGAGGGATTGAGGAGATATTCATAATAAGAATAATTCTCTTCGAAATAGGCCTCTAATTCACTGTCCGGTACCTCCTGTTCCCCGCCTTCCCCATAAATATTGAGGAACAGCTTTGTGATCATCTGGCTCTGTTCTGTTGTCGCCATCGTATAGGAGGCCTGCGCAATCCCATATTCTTCCATCATAGAGCTGGATTGGTTGAAGTAGACCGCAGCCTGTGTCGCTGCATCGCTTTGCTCCTCCTCGGTCAAAGCGGCCCCCGATCTTCCATCATTTTTAAGATGGTAAAATAGTACCTGACATAATATTCCGCTTTATCGCGGATCCAGGTTTCAGCATCCTTATCTTCCACCTGCTGCTCCAGAACCGGCGTCTCCCTCATCCTCCACCAGTTCGGCGGCATCATTACAGGCAACGGCGGAAAATAGATATAAGTTCCTATCGGCATTGTAACGTCCCCGCTTTTCGCCGCCCAAGTCATATCTTCAGAAGCGCAGCTAAAGGAGGCGCTTAAAAGCAGGACCCCTGCCAGAACCGCAGCAATTGCCATTTTAATCTCTTTTTCATTTCTTCATCTTCATCCTTTCGGAACGACAGGCGCACGTGCCAGGAACGAACCGGCACGCAAGCCTGGGCCCTTATTTTTCTGAACTTGATCCGGCCCGGGAGATCCCAGGCCTTCCAGCCCTCCTTCTGGGACGGCAATATTGTTTTTATTATACCCTGTTTATCAAGCGGGGGCAAGTGCCGCACGGCAAGAAAATTATCAATCTCCTCTGCCGGGCTGCTGGCGCCTCTGTATCCGTATCCGGCTCTCGAAGCTGCAGCCGATACAGCCGCCGCAGTGAGAAAAAGGCTTGCCACTAGGGAGGCGACCTCGGCAAGCGGGAAAGCGTACCAGATCAGCTCCAGCCCGCCGATACGGGAAAGCAGATACGCTAAAGGCACCAGCGCGGCTAACTGGCGCAGAACAGAAACAATCAGGCTGTACATCCCGTTCCCGACAGCCTGAAACAGGGTGGAGAGCATAATCCCTACTGCGGCTGGGATAAAGCAAAGGCTGATCATCCGCAAGGCCGGTACACCGATTTGGAGCATCGCTTCCGAGGCGTTGAAAATTAACAGCAGTTTTGATCTGGAATTATTAGGAATATCAGCATCCCGACCGCCATGATAGCGCCGCATAACGCGCTGCCGTACCAAAGGGTCAACATCACACGCCTCCGTTTCTGCGCGCCGTAATTATACCCCATGATCGGCATACAGCCGTTTGTCACGCCGAACACCGGCATAAAAAATCAGGGACTGGAGCTTATAATACACACCAAATACCGCTACCGCCGTCTCAGTAAAAACGATCAGGATGGAATTCATCAATGTCGTCATAATGGAGCCGATCGACATCATAACCGTAGAGGGCACCCCTACCTCGCAAATCCCTTCACGGTTTCCCCAACGCATCCGGAACCTGCGGAAAGAGAGCTTTACCGCATGTTTCTGCGTAAAGATCACCACAGCCGACACCACAGCAGAAAGGATCTGCCCGGCTACCGTTGCAACTGCCGCGCCGGCCACGCCCATTTCCGGAAGCCCAAAATATCCGAAAATAAAGATGGGGTCTAAGATGATATTTGTAATTGCGCCAATCAGCTGAAAAACCATCGGAAACCATACTACCGGTCGCCTGCAGCGTTTTTTCAAACGTAATTTCAATAAAAACGCCGAAGCTGAAAACACAAACAATAGAAAGATAATCCTCTCCCATTTCCAGAATGTCCGGAATATCCGTAAACAACCGGATGAACGCGCCGGAGAAAAAATCCCGATCACTGCAAAAAGGATGGAAGCAAAGACCGATAGGACCAAACCATGCACCGCAACATCCGACGCTTCCTTTTGTTTTCCCCTCTTTCTGAAAGCTTTCAAAGAGTTTACCCCGACGCCAATACCACAGGCAAAGGCAATAATCAAGTTCTGCATAGGGAACGCTAACGAAACCGCCGTCAATGCGTTCTCACTGATTTTAGCGACAAAATAGCTGTCCACAATGTTGTACATTGCCTGTACCGTCATCGACAGGATCGCCGGCAAGGACATCGTGACGATTAACGGAAAAATAGGGCTTTGTTCCCATCTTGTTTTCTTTTGCGTTTGCTGCAAAATCGTCTCTCCTCTTTTTTCATCTAAAAATTCGCCATCCATAATCGAGTACTAGTATAGCGTGTTTCTATAAAGAACGCAAACCTTTTTATCTCCAGTAAAGTAAAAAACAAAACTTCTTCAGAGGGCGGTTATCGCTGGGAAAAGCACCTTGCCAAAAGATAGACAGCAAAGCAACTGATCCCGCCCCGTCTTGTTATCATAATAAGGTCATAATAAGGAATCCGTTTTCCTTCTTTCAAAGCCGGAAGAGGAGGTTGTCTGATTTCACGTGCATAAAAAGGGCTTGACTTTTCTTTCTCAATCCCTTATAATAAATAAGCTTTCATTCTCACTTTTTTGAGGATGGGCTTGTGCGCTTGTAGCTCAGCTGGATAGAGTGACTGGCTACGAACCAGTAGGTCGGGGGTTCGAGTCCCTTCAAGCGCGCCAGTGAACTGGGTCTGGACGTTCTCGCGTTCAAGGCTCAGTTTTTACCCATTTTGTGCGCCGCCGGGCACTGTTTGAGATACCCGCTTTCTACCTACGCCGAGTCTAAATCACCTCACTGTTAAGGGGCCATTTATCCTGACGGGCATGACGACTGGGATTTATGTGATCTATTGCTGCAACACAAGGCCGTGCTCACACGCTGCTTTTCACAACTCATTCTTGACACAAAGACGTCCGGATTTTATGATAAATTTATAAAAATATAAAACGGCAGGAGAAGCATGTAATGAAACGAATTTTTGGAAGTATCGAAAAAGCTCCTGTTTACCTGTATACTGCTGTTGGTCGCCGCTATCCTGGCGACCGGCGCGATTCTCAGCAATGTGTACACCTCCGCTAACATTTCCCAAGCCGGTTACTATTCAGCCAGCCTAGTAGAACAAATCGCCGCCAACCTCAACACGCGTACAAGAGAATATGAGGACAGCATCCTTTCACTGATACAGAGGGGCAGTTGTTTGAAAACTACTTTAATAATCCGGCCAGCCGTTCCTACTATAACCGGCGTAACCTTGCCACACTCGTAAATACCCGCAACACTTCTCAATCCCTATCAGTGAAATCTATATTCTGGATCAAACCGGACGTGTCACGGAATTCTGCTATATGACGCAACGTTTCGAGGGAAAGAGCCGCGCCGTCCGGGAAATGCTGCTTGAAAAAGGAGACGAGCTGACCTGGCGTTGTATTTGGTTTGTCGATAAGGATGTTCCAGACACGGTTTACATGGCGCGCCAGCATTGTGAATACGGACAGCCTGCAGGCACAGGGCTCAGTTGTGGTCGGGATCGACACACAGATCTTCCTCTCAGTTCTCTTCCCTGCAAACGAAAGCTACGGGAGCTTGCTTGTCGCAAACAATCAGGGACAGATTATCTTCGGCAACACTGATGAACCTGTAAGCATTGACGAACTCTGGCTGTTGAAAAGCCGCAATACGCGCTCCCCACCCTCCTTACGTTTCAAAACAGGGAGTTCCTGTTCCGGCGCCATGACTCCAGCGACGGGAAATGGATCGTCTTTTTTTTATCTTCTTTCCGCGCAGGATCTCTCCCGGCAAACGTCGGAAACCATCGCGCTAATCTTCATGGTATGCGCCGCATTTATCCTGCTTTCTGTCATTTGCATGTCCGGGATTGTGCACAACCTCACACAGGGAATCCGGCGCTTGATTACCCATCTTAAGCTAGTGCGGCATGGTGGTTGGGGAGGTCATTGCGCCGCCTTTTACCCCAATGATGAAATCGGCGAAATTACACTTGCCTTCAATGAAATGGTCGGGGACTTGCATAAGCTTGTGGAACAGGTCGCCGAGCAGAAGCTGCTGGCTGAGCGGGCGCAGTACCGCGCTCTACAGGCCGAATTTCAGAACTGCAGGCCATGCTCAATCCCCATTTTATCTACAATGCAATGGAAGCCATGAACAACTCGCGCTAAACTTGCCGAGCAACCGGAAATCAGCCATCTCTGCATCGTGCTTGCAAAGCTGATGCGTGCCTCTCGGCCGTAAATCAAACATTATCACAATGGAACAGGAGATCGCCCACCTGCAAGATTACCTGGAAGTGCAAAAAATTTATTATGGGGAGGCCGACTTGACGCCTTTTTTTGATCTTTGCGGAGGCCTTGACCAAATTAAAATCCCCGCCCTTCTGCTACAGCCAATTGTTGAAAATGCTATCGTACACGGCGTAGAAGGGCAGGAAGGAGACGCCGTCGTCTTTATTTCCGTCTCCTTTGAAAACCGGGGCAAAAGGAATGTATCGCTGTGCGCATCTCCGATAACGGCGTCGGGATGGACAAAGAGACGCTAAACCGCTTGCGAAGCCTTACCCCGACAGTGAGGATCCGCCAGGGCATTTCGGGCTAGTCAGCGTCATGCGCCGCATATGGATTTATTACGGCGAGCCTTATGGCTTACAAATTGAAAGCGTTCCGGGGCAGGGCACCAACATCACGGTCCTGCTCCCTGTCAAACGGGAAGGAGACGATAACTTTGAAAACGGTCGTACTGGTGGATGACAATCCGATGATCCTTCAGGCATTCCGCCATTCCATCCCATTGGACTCACTGGGCTGCAAGTAATCGGTTATTTTACCAACAGTTCAGAAGCTCTCGCCTTTTGCAGCACGCATCGTCCGCAAATGCTGATCACCGATATCAAGATGCCGGGCATGAGCGGGCTGGAGCTGATCGAGCGTCTTCAGGCCGTCTATTCAAATTTTCTTCCATCGTCATTACCGGTTATGATGAGTTTGCCTTCGCACAAAGGCGCTGCGCCTCGGCGCGGTAGACATTATCCTGAAGCCGATCGATGATGAATCGCTAATCAGCAGCGTTGCGACGCGCGTCGGGATTGCACGACACGGAAGAAAACGCAACGGGGCCTCGTCCCAAGCATCGGTTTCAGGCTTTCAGGCAATTGACCCCCAACAACCGATCTCCGCCTCTGTCCGCAGGGCGCTTGATTACCTGCGGGAGCATCTCGCCGAAAAACCAACCTAGCGGATCTAGCCGATTATGTCGGACTGAGCAGCACACATTTGTCGAAACTTCTGAAAAAAGACACCGGGATGAATTTCATCGACATTAATAACCGGATGCGCGTAGAAAAAGCCATTCACTCCTTGCCGACGGCAGATATAAGATCTATGAGATTTCAAATCTGGTCGGGATCGATAACTACGCTTATTTTTATCAAATCTTTAAAAAATAACGGAAAAAAAGCCCAAAAGAATTCCAATATTTCTAATAAAATGACAAATCTGACAAATTGCCTTTTCCTGTGTACGGTGGATATAATGAAAAGCACAGGCAGAAAGCCGTTTCCGCCTGAACACAAAGGGGAGGTTTTTGTCAAATGAAGCATGTAGCCAAAGTCATGGCAATTATGCTGGTATTTCTGATGATTTTGCCAGCTGCAGCACCGGCGGCATTTCCAGTTCCACCGGCGGTTCAGAATCGTCTTCCACCTCTTCTGAATCCGCCTCCGGTGAAGAAGTCGTCCTGTCTTTCATGCACCATATGGGCGAACAGGGAAAAAAGGACGCGCTTGTTGCGCTGTCGGAAGATTTCACCGAAAAGAATCCGAACATCAAGGTCGAGGTAGAATTCTCGTCCTTTGACGATTTTATCAACGTATTCAAACAAAGGGCGGCTGCCGACAACGCGCCGGACTTCGTCCAGTTAACGCCCTATCAGAGCGCTGAAACCATTGAAGCCGGCCTGATTCGGGAGCTTAATGCCGATATTTTTTCCCGCCTGAGGTCGGAGAGGATATCATTGCGCCGATGAAGTATCAGGACAAAATTTACGCAATCCCCCTCTCCCGCAGTGGCTATGGCATGTTCTATAATAAAAATATGCTTAAAAATATGCTTTCCAAGCCTACTTGAAGCTTGCCAGAAACTGTATGCCGGCATGGTTCCTCTGGCCCCGGATATGCTGAAAGCTGGACGGAAAAACATGATCATCGAAGGACCGCTTTTCACAGGCATCATGAGGACGAACCAAATTTTGCCGTCGACTTAATGAATGGTGAAAAGAAATTCTCTGATTATCCTGAACTTGTCACTATTTGGAAAATTACAAGCTTCTCCGCGATTACGCATTGGTCAATGAAGAGGTTGCAAGCTATCAGGCCTCCGACCAATACGCGCAATTTGACGGGTGATGCCGCGCTGATGATGCAAGGCGTTCTGGGCGATCACTGATATCCGCGCCGCACAGGAAGCCTCCGGCAACACCGACGAGTTCGGCTTCACCCATTACGCCTGGTCGGATGACGAGTAAAAACTTCCCTCTGCAAATGGAGACACCATGATGTGTAGCGCATCCACTAAGCATCCGGAGGCCGAGACATTCCTGCGGTATATGCTGACAAAGGAAGCGGGCACGATCTGGACGGAATATACGGGAACAATCAGTGCGGTCTCGGGTGTAAACCGTCGAGGATCCTGATCCTTTGATGACGGAAATGGAAGCTCTTTTCGATGAAAAAGCTTATTATTTTGAGCAAAACATTGGTTTTAGCGGCCAGTACTACAACGACCTGGACAAAATTTTTATTCAAGGGGCGAGTAGACGGGTATGACCCCTGAGGAGGTCATTACCGCATGGCAAGAGGTTTTGACAATATCCGCGCAACCGGCGGCTGATTGTTCTAATTATTACATCACCCCTGCCCTGAGTTAACGGGGGCGGGGAAGTTTTTATAGGAGGGATACCAAAAATGCCGCAACGAAAGAAGAAAAGGAAAGGTACTACGCCAACTCGTCACCTTCAGCTTCCTTTTCCCGCAGCCGCGATTTTTGTTTTGTCCTGCTCATCCCCTTTATCCAAGGTTTTTGATCGCCTTCACCGACTGGAATGGCATCAGCCCTACATACAACTTTATCGGCCTGGACAATATCAAATTTCTGCTACATGACAAGCAGTCTCTCAATGCGATCTGGAACACGCTCTACTATACGTTGCTCACTTGCATCGGCGTCAACGCGTTAGCATTAGTCCTCACTCTCGCCCTTAATCATCATGTCTTTGGTCGAAAATTTTTGCAAAAGCGTTATGTTCCTGCCGATGATCACCAGCCTGGTCATCGCCGCCTTTATGTGGCTGCGAATTTACAGCGACGTCTTTCCTGTCAACTTCGGTGTGGCTAGCCCTTTGACGGCTTCGTCAACCGTTATCCCTGGGATTGCGTTGATCTGCTTATGGCGTGATACTGGCCTTGCAATGGTTATCTATAACGCCGGACTGCAGTCCGTCCCGGAGGATCTCAGGGAAGCAGCGAAAATCGACGGCGCAAACGCATGGCAGACATTTTGGAAGATCACCTTCCTATGCTTGCGCCGGCTTTCACCACCTGTATTACGCTTTGGCTCGGTTACGGGTTAAAGGCCTTTGAATACCCTCGTGTTGCGACGAATGGCGGCCCTGGGAAAGCAAGTGAGACCGTTGCTCTGTTTGTCTATAACCACTTCTTCTCTAATAACCGCGCCGGTTATGGCCAGATGGCTGCAATCATCATGCTAATTATCGTGGTCGTGATTACCGGGCTTACGACAAAATTACTGCGGAAAAGGGAGGTACAGCTATGAATCGCCGCAAAATAAACATCCCCTTTTCCATCTTTATGTGGCTTATTGTGGCGATCTTCGCTACACCCTTCTATATTCTGATTGTCTACGCGGGTTAAGCCTCGCGAAGCGACAATGCTAAAAAATCCTCTTTCTTTTCCCACCTCTGTGTGCTGGGGGAAAATTTCACAGACGCAATTGAGGAATCCAATTTTACGCTCGCGTTCTGCAATTCGTTGATTGCGACGGTCTGCGGCACCCGCGCTTTTGGTCCTGGTTTGCAGTATGGCGGCCTATGTCATTGTGCGTCGAGAACGGTCTCGGTTTTACAATGCGTGGCAATACGTGTTCCTTTGCCACCGTCATGCTGCCGTTTCAAACGGTTATGTTCCCGCTTTATAAAGACCTTGTCACCCTCAACATGCTCAACACTCTTTGGGGGGTACGTGCTGGTTTTCAGTTGGCTTTCCAGGGTTTAACGTATTTCTTTACTGCGGGTTTATTAAAACTGTGCCACTTGAGCTTGAGGAAGCAGCTCAAATCGACGGCTGTAACCCTTACGGGACATACTTCGAATCGTATTTCCGCTTCTAAAGCCAATTACTATGACGGTGGTTGTGCTTTCGCAGCGCTAGGTATCTGGAACGATTATCGAAGATCGCGCTGGTCGTGATTATGAAGGAACCAGTCCGCACCTTGCCCGTCGCGCAACAGGACTTTATTGGTCAGCAGATTTCCTATCACAACCTGGCGGCGGCGGGCAGCCTGCTTTTCAATCATCCCCATGTTTATCTTATTCCTGTTTTTACAAAAATTTATTGTTAAGGGAATCGCGGCGGGTACGATTAAAGGATAACCGTGGCCATATCTTTTCCTTGGCGTATTGATTCCGGATGGATTACCTGGT
>VOFE01000714.1_pt1 | contig 70706 bp, 68 predicted proteins | sample 5384071 | NCBI WGS metagenome assembly VOFE01 (sample SAMN12384724, study PRJNA508395) | human gut metagenome | isolation source: healthy gut D | host: Homo sapiens
CCATCCACTCGGGCTTGTTCTTGCCCTCCGAGGCGCGGAACGACTCGATCACATTCAGGCACTTCAGCGCTTCGCTCTTGCGCTGCTGCGAGGTCTCGGTCGAAGCCTTGTGGCGCAGCGCGTAGGACATCGAATCCAGATCCACCTGCTGCAGCAGCGTGTAGATCGCCTCGGCGCCCATCTGCGCCACAAACTTGTTGGGATCGCTGTCATCCAGCGCCTGATTGCCCTTCGGCAGCGCGGCCACCACGTCGAGATACTCCTTCTCCGAAAGGGTCTGCAACCGTTCCACACCCTGCTCGGCGGCAGCACCGGCGTTGATTACCACATAACGCTCGTAATAGATGATCGCCTCCAGCTTCTTCGACGGGATACCCAGCAGGTAGCCGATCTTCGAGGGCAGCGAACGGAAATACCAGATGTGAACCACCGGCACGACCAGCGAAATGTGGCCCATGTTGACGAGAACCTTGAAGGACTCGGGGATACCCGGAACCGGGACGTTCTCGCCCTTGACGATGGCCTCGTAGGCCTTGACGCGGCCCACGGTATCGTCGGACTTGACGGTCAGGATCTCCTGCAGGATGTAAGCTGCACCGTATGCTTCCAGGGCCCACACCTCCATCTCGCCGAAGCGCTGGCCGCCGAACTGAGCCTTGCCGCCCAGCGGTTGCTGGGTAACCAGGCTGTAAGGGCCGGTCGAACGGGCGTGGATCTTGTCGTCGACCATGTGGCCGAGCTTGAGGATGTAGGACGTACCCACGGTAATGGGCTCGCGGAACTCCTCGCCGGTGCGGCCGTCGAACAGGCGGGTCTTGCCGCGCTCGTCAAGCTGGGTGACAAACTCGGGGCGCATGTGATCGCCAAAGGCAGCGGTGGCCTTGTTGAGCATGTTCTTGTTGGCGCGACGGATGACCTCGGCGATCTCGTCCTCCTTGGCGCCGTCGAAGACGGGCGTCGAGACGAAGAACGGACCGGGGACATACTTGTCGGAGTCGGCATTCTCGGTATCCCAACCGCAGGCAGCAGCCCAGCCAAGGTGGCACTCGAGCAGCTGGCCGACGTTCATACGCGAAGGAACGCCCAGCGGGTTGAGGATAACGTCGATCGGGGTACCGTCAGCCATGTAGGGCATGTCCTCGACCGGCAGAACGTTACAGATAACACCCTTGTTGCCGTGGCGACCGGCGATCTTATCGCCCTGCTGGATCTTACGACGCTGGGCGACGTAGACGCGCACCTGCTCGTTAACGCCGGGGGCCAGGTCGTCGCCGTTCTCGCGGCTAAAGCGGACGACGTCGATGACGCGGCCGTAAGCGCCGTGAGGCATCTTAAGGGAGGTGTCGCGAACGTCGTGAGCCTTGGCACCGAAGATGGCGCGCAGCAGGCGCTCCTCGGCGGTCAGAGCGCTCTCGCCCTTAGGCGTGACCTTGCCGACCAGGATGTCGCCAGGGCCGACCTCGGCGCCGATGCGGATGATGCCGTCCTCGTCAAGGTTGGCAAGCATGTCCTCGGAGAGGTTCGGGATCTCGCGAGTGATCTCCTCGGGGCCGAGCTTGGTGTCGCGGGCATCGATCTCGTGACGGGTGATATTGATAGTCGTCAGCAGGTCCTCGGCCACCAGGCGCTCGGACACGACGATACCGTCCTCGTAGTTGAAGCCTTCCCACGGCATGTATGCCACGGTGAGGTTCTGGCCCAGTGCGAGCTCGCCGTGATCGGTCGAAGGACCGTCGGCCAGAGGCTCGCCCTGCTCAACGGTGTCACCGACGCGCACGAGCGGACGGTGGTTGATACAGGTGGACTGGTTGGAGCGCTGGTACTTGGCCAGGTGATACTCGTCCATGCCGCCGGCATGCTTGACGATAATCTTGGAAGCGTCGGCAAAGATAACCTCGCCGGCGTTCTTGGCCAGGGTAACCTCGCCAGAGTCCAGGGCGGCGCGACGCTCCATGCCGGTACCGACATAGGGAGCGGCAGGGTGAACCAGCGGCACAGCCTGACGCTGCATGTTGGCGCCCATCAGCGTACGCTTGGCGTCGTCGTGCTCAAGGAATGGAATCAGCGTGGCTGCGACGGAGAGCATCTGACGCGGCGAGACGTCCATGTAGTCGACGTCCTCGACAGGCACGTCGGCGGGAGCGCCGAAGGAGCCGTCGAAGTCGCGGGTACGGGCGATCACGGTATGCGGACGGACGAGCTTGCCCTCGGCATCGGTCGTGATGAACTCGTTGGTCTTGGGATCGAGCGGCGTGTTGGCCGGCGCGATGACGTGCTTCTCTTCCTCGTCAGCGGTCATCCAGTCGATCTGGTCGGTGGCAACGCCGTTCTCGACGCGACGGAACGGAGCCTCGATGAAGCCGTACTCGTTGACGCGGGCGTAGAGGGCGAGCGAGCCGATCAGGCCGATGTTGGGGCCTTCGGGGGTCTCGATCGGGCACATACGGCTGTAGTGCGAATTGTGAACGTCGCGGACGGCCGTCGGCACGTTGGTACGGCGGCTGGAACCCGACTTGTGGCCGGCAAGACCACCAGGGCCGAGTGCGGACAGACGGCGCTTGTGGGTCAGACCGGTCAGGGGGTTCGCCTGGTCCATGAACTGCGAGAGCTGCGAGGAACCGAAGAACTCCTTGATGGAGGCCACGATCGGGCGGATGTTGATGAGCGACTGCGGGGTGATCTCGTCGATGTCCTGGGAGCTCATGCGCTCACGGACGACGCGCTCCATACGGCTCATGCCGATACGGAACTGGTTGGCGACGAGCTCGCCGACGGTGCGGATGCGGCGGTTGCCAAAGTGGTCGATGTCGTCGACCTTGAAGCCCTGCTCGCCGGCGGCGAGGGACAGCAGGTAGCGCAGCGTAGCGACGATATCCTCGTCGGTGAGCACCGTGACCTCTTCCTCGGTGGTGAGGTTGAGCTTCTTGTTGACCTTGTAACGACCGACGCGGGCCAGATCGTAGCGCTGCGGGTTAAAGAGCAGGCCCTCGAGCAGGCTGCGGGAAGCATCCACGGTGGGAGGCTCGCCCGGGCGCAGGCGACGGTAGATCTCGATGAGGGCGTCCTCGCGGGTGAGGGCGGTATCGCGCTCCAGGGTGCGCTTGATCACATCGGAGTTGCCGAGCAGCTCGATGATGTCGTCGTTGGTGACGGCGATGCCAAGGGCGCGCAGGAACATCGTGGCGCTCTGCTTGCGCTTACGGTCGATGGAGACCATGAGCTGGTCGCGCTTGTCGACCTCAAACTCGAGCCAGGCACCGCGGGACGGGATGATTTGAGCCTTGTAGATCTCTTGCCCGAATCCATCTCGGAGCTGTAGTACACGCCCGGGGAGCGGACGAGCTGCGAGACGACGATACGCTCGGTACCGTTGATGATAAAGGTGCCTGATCGGTCATCATGGGGAAGTCGCCCATGAAGACGAGCTGCTCCCTTAATCTCGCCGGTCTCCTTGTTGGTGAGACGGACGTCGGTCAAGCGGAGCCTGATAGGTCATATCCTTCTCGCGGCACTCCTCGACGGTGTGCGCGGGGTCGCCGAACTGATGCTCGCCGAAGGTAACCTCGAGAACATGGTTCTGGCTCTGGATGGGGCTGGATTCCTTGAACGCCTCACGAAGGCCCTCGTCCTTAAAACGCTCAAAGGATTCCCTTTGAACAGAGATAAGGTTGGGGAGCTCCATGGCCTCCGGGATTTTCCCGAAGCTGACGCGCTTGCGCTCAGTGGCAGTGTATGCGTAGGTCACCAGGTTTTTCCTCCTTCACGGAAATGCTCGGTGGATTGGCGAGGCATAGCTTCGCCAGTTATCGCAACCTAATAGTTTATCAGGTACCGACCGTTGGGCAAGAAAAGCCTTGACGCGATTGAGTTTTTGGAGTAGCAAAGTTTTTCGACAGAAAATGCACAGGTAGATGTATGTGTATCGAACACCTGTTCATATATTTTCTGTGAACAGGGAGCCGGCAATCGCAGCTCTTATAAAAAAACGGGTGCAGACCGAAGTCCGCACCCGTAAATATCGTTGCCCGAAGGCTTACTTGCGCATCAAGCCGCCGCGCTCGTCGATGGCATCCCAGAAGGCGCTTGCAAAGCGAGGGTCGCTTGCAGCCATGAGGGCGTTGGTGGCCATCCAGCCAGAAGGCGTGCCGGTGTCGTAGCCCGACAGCGGGTCGATGACGACAGCATACATGGCCTCGCGATCGAGCGAACGGGCCATGGCGTCGGTCAGCTGGATCTCGCCACCCTTACCAGCCTGCTGATCGGCCAGCAGGTCCATGACCAGCGGAGACAGGAGGTAGCGACCGACGATGTACAGGTTGGACGGAGCCGCCTCGGGGGCAGGCTTCTCCACCAGGCCGCCGATGCGCCACACGGCACCCGGCTCACCATCGGCAACATCCTCGGCGCCCTCGAGCGAGCCCACGCGCTCACCGGCGATAACGCCGTAGCGGCTAACTTCCTCGGGAGCACACGCGGCAACGGCGATAACCGAAGCGCCACCGTGCTCCTTGGAGACGGCCAGCATCTTGTCGCAGATATCACGGTTGGGCACAACGTAGTCGCCCAGAAGAACCAGGAAGTTCTCCCCTGCCACAGCGTCGGCGGCAGAGCGAATGGCGTGACCGAGACCCTTGGGCTCGTACTGATAGCGGAAGTCGACCGGCATACCGCCCGCATGGGCGACAGCGTCGGCGTAGGCGTCCTTACCGCGCTCGCGCAGCAAGTTCTCGAGCGAACGGTCGGGCTGGAAGTAGTTCAGCAGCTCGGGCTTGCCGGGCGAGGTAACGATGATGGCGTCGTCGACCTCCTCGGGGTCGAGCGCCTCCTCGACGACATACTGGATGACCGGCTTGTCGAGAACCGGCAGCATCTCTTTGGGCGTGCACTTGGTGCCAGGCAGAAAACGCGTGCCAAGACCGGCGGCGGGGATGATTGCCTTCATAGTATTCAGGGATCCTTTCGCAGGCGCAAATAGCGCCCGTGCATGCGGCTCACCGGCCGCAGACCAAATTGCGATACCGGGTTATCTTACCGCTGTTAATTAACATTAATGCAGGCAAGCGCCATTCTTCAGCAGGTCAACGCAAATTATTGCTCGAATGGTGCAACTTTATCGCCCAACGGTAGCGACCCCAAAGCACCGCAAGCGGAAGCAATTTGCATGCCGAGTCAGCAAAATAGAGGGATCATAAATCAAAACCACCCCTAAAAGGGGTGGTTTGCTCTTAGGGTATAACCCTTGGATTTCCGGCACGCGTCTAAAGGCGCCGGCCCTCACGGGGTTCGGGCCGCACTGCAGATTGACCCGTGACGGGCCGGTCAAACCGGCGCTATTTACGCCCCGGCCCCCTATCGAAGGGGTCCTCGTACTCCCTTGACGCTCAGCCGGTCGATCGCGATGTCGGCCTTCTCCTGCTCCCGGATGTACTTCGCGATGGTGGCCTCGTTCAGGCCGACGGTGGACACGTAGTAGCCCTCGGCCCAGAACTTCCTGTTGCCGAACTTGTACTTCATGTTCGCGTGCTTGTCGAATATCATCAGCGAGCTCTTCCCCTTCAGGTAGCCCATCACGCTCGATACGCTGTACTTCGGCGGTATCGCCAGCAGCATGTGGACGTGGTCGGGCATCAGGTGCCCTCGATGATCTCTATCCCCTTGTACTGGCAGAGCTTCCTGAAGATCTCCCCAAGGTCGGACCTTATTTGGTTGTAGATGACTTTGCGCCTATACTTCGGCGTGAACACGACGTGGTACTTGCACATCCACTTCGTGTGCGACAGGCTGTAGGCCTTCTGGGCCATACGCCACCACCGCCCTCTCGACTCGGATTCCTTGCGGCCTGAACAATCGCAAGTGTCCGGCGAGGGGGCGGCTTTGTAAAAGCCGTTTGGCCCCACCCGCATAGCGGGTGGTTTCTGATGCGGCGCGCTGCGCGCCCCGCACAGGCTAAAGCCCGTAACGAAAAGACGGGGCTCGCAATGCGAACCCCGTCTGCAAAGAAATCTGGCGAGAAAGCCTGATTACTTGAGGGTGACAGCAGCGCCAGCAGCCTCGAGCTTCTCCTTGGCAGCCTCGGCGTCCTCCTTCTTGGCACCCTCGAGAACAGCCTTGGGAGCGCCCTCGACGACCTCCTTGGCCTCCTTCAGGCCAAGGTTGGTGAGCTCACGGACGGCCTTGATGACCTGGATCTTGTTGTCGCCGAAGCCCTCGAGCACGACGTCAAACTCGGTCTTCTCCTCGGCCTCAGCAGCGCCAGCAGCGGGAGCGGCGACAACGGCGGCAGGAGCAGCGGCGGAAACGCCGAAGGTGTCCTCGATAGCCTTAACGAGCTCGGAAGCCTCGAGAAGGGTCATTTCCTTAAGAGCATCGATGATCTCATCGGTGGTAAGCTTAGCCATTTCTAAGTCCTTTCGGTTTCCGTGCGGATGCACGGAGATCAGTTAAAACACGGCGCGAATGCGCCAGGGGTGCGGCGTTGCCGCCGCGGGTGAAAACAGCGACTAGGCTGCCTTCTGCTCGGAGACCTGCTGGATCGAACGAGCGAGACCAGAGGAAACGCCGTTGACGCAGACAGCGATGTCGCGAGCGAAACCGGAGATGAGACCGGCAATCTGGCCGAGAAGCTGATCCTTGGTGGGCAGCTCGGCGATAGCCTTAACATCATCAGCGGAAACGGCCTTGCCGTCGGAGATACCGCCCTTGATCTCAAGGACGCCCTTGGACTGAGCAGAGAAGTCCTTAAGGGCCTTAGCGGCCTCGACCGGCTCGGACTCGTAGAACACATAAGCGACGGGGCCGGCGAGGATCTCGTCGAGCTCGGGCTGCTCCTGGTTCTTGAGAGCGATCTTGACCAGGTTGTTCTTGTAGACCTTCATCTCGGCGCCGCACTCGCGAAGCTGATGACGCAGCTCCTGAGCCTGCTTAACCGTCAGACCGTTGTAGTTGACGACGAACAGACCGGCGTTCTCGGCGATACGGGACTCGATCTCTGCAACCTTGTCGATTTTGTACTGCTGGGGCATGAATTACACCTCCTCGAATTCTTTCCGGGCACGGTCCGCCACAAGGACGTGACGGGGGCATGTCCAAAAAGAAAGCCCCCGCGCTGCATGAGCGACGGGGGCGAGAAGACATATCTACTCGACCACCTCGGCTGGCGGGAAGTCCCATTAAGCTCGCGGGTAAGACCCGTTTGCGCCGGCTGTCTCTGGCAGCGGATTCGTGCGTGAACCGAAAGTATTATGGCGGGGACCCCGGCGTCGGTCAACGGGCGCGAGGATTCGTACACAAACCCTGCATACGCTCCGGCCCGAGGGGACGGGTCGAGATTTTCGCTCGGTCAAGTCCTGGGCTCGCACGAAGGCCACATTAAGTGGCCTTCGGCTCGTGCGGAATCTACGAAAATTTCGACCCGTCCCCTCGGGCCAGAGCTACGGTAACTTTACTGCGAATCTTCGCGCCCGTTGAGCGACGCGCCCCACGCATACCCTTATGTCGGTGGGCTGATGTGTTGCGTCTCTGAGGACTACAAGGTTGAAACGAAGTTTGACAGGCGGCGGAGACCTTCGTCCAGATTTTTGTCGGAGACGCAGTAAGCTTAGGCGGATGTGGCCTTCGGTTCCGAAGCAGTCTCCCGGGACTAGGGCTACGTTTGCTTCTTTGATGGCTTTGATGCAGAAGTCTTCGCTGGTTAGGCCGAACTTTTTGATGCTCGGGAAAGTATAGAAGGCTCCTGCGGGCTCTACTACGTCGAGGCCCATGGCGTTTAAGGCTTCGAGTACGCGCTCGCGGCGGGCTCGGTAGACTTTGAGCATGGGGGTTGGGTCGACGGTGAGGGCTCGGGCTGCGGCGTCCATTTCGAAGGAGACGGCGCTCGATACTAGGTATTGGTGGGCTTTTGCGATCTCGGCGATGACGGGTGTTGCTGCCGCGAGCCAGCCCAAACGCCAGCCGGTCATGGCCCAGGGCTTGGAGAAGCTCTCGATGACGACCGTCTGCTCACGCAGCTCCGGGTGACGCTGGGCAAAGCGCTCGTAGCCATCCACATAAACCAGGCGGTTGTATACGTCGTCGCAGACCACGTAGATGCCCGCCTCCTCCGCCACGCGCGCCACGGCGTCGAGCGACGCCGTGTTGAGGATGCAACCCGTAGGATTGTTGGGCGAGCAGATGACGATGGCCTTGGTCGCCGGCGTCACGCACGCAAGCACGAAGCGCATCCTCATCGATCTGGAATTGCGCGGGCTCCGTATCCAAAAGACTGCTTTGGCGTGGTTGGCCACGACGATGCTCTCGTACAGGCCAAAGGCCGGCGTGGGGATAATGACCTCGTCGCCGGGGTTGAGCATAGCCATGAATGTTGCCGACAGTGCCTCGGTCGCACCGTCGGTCAGGATGACCTCATCGGCGGAAAACGCCAGGCCCGCGTCATCCATATATTTGGACAGTGCATCACGCAGGGCGGGGCGACCGTTGTTGGGCGGATAGTGCGTGTCACCGCGGTCCAGTGCGGCGGTCACCTCGGCGCTAATCACATCGGGCGTGGGAAAATCGGGCTCGCCGAGCGCGAGCGCGATGCACCCCGGATGCTGGGCGGCGAGCGCGTTAATCCGGCGGATACCGGAGGGCTTGAGCGTGGCAAGCGAGGTATTCATGGACAGACGCATGGCGTTCCTTTCGTAAGGGTTGCACTAGGATAGCGCGGCGGGGCGCCACCAGACGGTGTAACCTAAACGGAAACGAGCCGGAAAGGAGATGGCATGGAGACGACCGCGCGCGGCGATGTACCAAAAACGCTGCAAACCATTGCGTATATCAGCATTCCCAATAGCGCCGATCTTGAGTTTTTGCTCTGGGACCTGCAGGATGCCATCGCCGCCTATGCTCAACTTTCCGGCACCGCACTCCCCCGCCCGGTCGACTTGAAGGCAAATGACGCCGGCAGCGTTGCCGATGGCATCGTGCTGGCCATTGAAGATGTGGCTGACGATGAGACGTTGACAGCCATCGAGCAGGCGCTTGAGCGCTTTGGCGGTACGGGAACGCGCGTCTATGTCGCGATTCGAGCCGCACAAGAGGGCACTGAGCAGGCGCGTGGGACCGCCGTTCGCCTGCACAAGGCATGTGAGCGCCATGGCCAATTGTGGTGTGGCGGCGTTGCCATCTGCGCCGGCAGCGGCATTGCGGCGCTTCGTCGCTCTCCGCGCATGGGACTCTTGCGGCGACCGTTTTCTGAGGCCATGGACAAGCTCGTGGGCGCCGTGCGCATGGGCTGCTCCGTCAAGCATGCACAGCGACTTGGCGGCGGCAATGCCGCCAACGTCGACGCCGACGGCATGGTTTGCGCCGAGCCAGCCGTGCCCGCGCCGATCTGGCGAGGCGTTCTGAAACGTCTGGGCGCCCACGCTCAAACAAAAATCTAAATTAAATTACAGCCCAGTCAACGGCCTCGCGCCAGCGCTCGACAAGGCGTTCCAGGCGCCATGCCGCATTGGCGGGACTTGTCGACGGCAGAACGATGGCCGGCAGCCCGGTGCGCTCTTGTAGATAGCGCTTGTAGAGCCGCCCTGCCGTGCCGCCGTTACAGACAACGACCTCGATAGGAGCTGCGCCGGTAATGCGCTCGACATGCGCCGGAACGACGTTTTTGATGCTGGCGTCACTCGAACCCTTAATGTCGCAGCTCTCGATCACATCCCACAGGGCCACGCCGCCGTTCAGCAGCATGGACCGCTTGGCGGCAATGGAGGCATCAAGCGTCGCGGGCTCACCGCTTGCCAAAGGGTCGCCCTCGTTGGGCGGCACAGGCACACCGAGGCACGCGGCCATCACGCGCCAAAAGCGATTCTGAGGGTTGCCGTAATAAAAGGAATTGGCGCGCGAAAGCACCGAGGGAAACGACCCGAGCACCAAAACGCGCGAGTGCTCGTCAAACACGGGCTCAAACCCATGCTCAATATGTTGATAGCCCTCGTCAGATACGGCCATGGGCTAGGCTCTCAACAGATAGCGCACCTCGTAGGGTGCAAGCTCAAGGGTACCCGTCAGCTCGACCGTGGGCGCATCGTCGGCAAGCAGGTCGACGAAGGACCCGTTGAGCTCGCCGGCGCCAAAGGTGTAAGGCTCACCCACAGCATTCACCGCCACGAGTACCGTCGCGCCGTCACAAGCGCGCTCGAACAGCAGCTGCTTGTTCTGGATCACCACGTTGCGATAGGCACCGTAGTTGAGAGCACGGGCAGCCGCGTCGTCGGCCGAGCGAAGGTGCGCAAGCTGCGTGATGAACGCCGTCAGCTCGTTGGGCGCAGGCTCATTGAGCGCAGGTCGCAGCGCCCAGTCGCCATCGGGGCCACCCTTTTCGCCGGCAATTCCCCACTCGCTGCCATAGTAGACGCACGGGATGCCCGGCATGCCAAAGAGCATGCCGTAGGCGGGACGCAGACACGACTTGTCGGTGAGGATACTTGCCAGGCGCGGCACATCGTGGTTGTCGACAAACGACAGCAGATGTTTGCCGCGGTAGATGCACCACGGATCGCCGCCAAACTGGCGGTGCAGCGAATGGGCGATCTCGAACATGTTGACCGAGTTAAAGCTGGAGTACAGGCCCTTGTAGCACTCGTAGTTGGTGCAGGAGTCGAGCATCTCGTCGTTGACGATTTGGTTGTAGTCGCCGTGGAGCGTCTCGCCGATCAGCACAAAGTCGGGCTTGAGCTCACGGGTAAAGGCGTGCAGGCGGCGCATAAAGTCGCGGTCGAGCATATAGGCAACGTCAGGCGCAGGCCGTCGACGCCAAAGACCTCGGCCCAGCGGCGCACGGACTCGAGCAGGTAATCGACCACAGCGGGATTTTGCAGGTTGAGCTTCACAAGCTCAAAATGGCCTTCCCAGCCCTCATACCAAAAGCCATCGCCATAGCAGGAATCGCCGTCAAAGCTAATGTGGAACCAGTCCTTGTACGGCGAGTCCCACTTGCGCTCCTGCACATCGCGGAAGGCCCAAAAACCGCGGCCGACGTGGTTGAAGACGGCATCGAGCACCACGCGGATGCCATGGGCATGCAGCGTGTCGCATACGGCGGCAAAGTCGGCGTCCCCACCCAGGCGACGGTCGATATGGCGCAGGCTGCGTGTATCGTAGCCGTGGCTATCAGATTCGAGCGGTGGGTTGATGAGCACAGCGCCAACGCCGAGTTCCTGCATGTAGTCGGCCCATTGGGCGACCTTCATGATAGGAGCATCGGGGTTGGGCGCGGCGTTGGCAGCCTGGGCGAGCTCACCCTCGGCAACGGGCGCGGCGTTTTCGCGCGGAGCCCCGCAAAAGCCCAGCGGATAGATCTGATAGAACGTCGTCTCGTATGCCCACATAACAGCCTCCCGGTAAGCTCAACACAACGACATCCATTGTATGCCCAGCTTGTATCCTCTCCGCCAAAATAAGTTGCGGTGGAATAGTTCCTGTCTGGGCCTTCAGAAGCCTTAAACAGGAACTATTCCACCGCAACTGATGAGGGGACGTGATTAGGCGACGGGCTTGGCGCGGCGGATGGCCGGAAACAGCACGGTGATGGCGAGGATGACGCCCACGACGGCAATCGCCCCGCCCACAAAGCCGATCCAGGCGATACCGGGACCCGAAACCACGGCTCCGCCGATCGCGGTACCCGTGCCGATACCGAGGTTGAACAGGCCCGAGAAGATCGACATGGCGACGGCCGACGAATCTGCCGGCGTGTGCTTGATGAGCTCGGCCTGAAACGCCACGTTAAAGGCCGTGGCGCAGCAACCCCACAGTGCGCAGACGGCAAGCACTGTCACGAGCGACGATGCGGCCGGCCCCATGAGCAGCAGGGCCACCGGCACGCCGGAGAGCGTGATAGCAAGGAACGGAAAACGGTGCCCGTCGAACAGGCGGCTGAACAGCCAGCTGCCCACCAAGCCGGAACAGCCAAACGCCGTCAGCGTCATGGTGATGGCGCCCGCATCGACGTGCGCGACCTGCGCCAGGAAGGGCTCGATATAGCTGTAGCTTGCGTAATAGCCGGTCGCCATGAAGACCGTGACTGCGTAGAGCGCGATGAGGAACGGGTTCTTGAGCAGCTCGGGCAGCTGTTTGACGGTAAAGCGCTCACCCGCCGGCATGGCCGGGAACACCGCTGCCTGGTAGACGACCGCGATGGCTGAGAGGCCCCCGACCACGGCAAACGTCATGCGCCAGCCCACGGCCAAGCCAATGGCGCGACCGAGAGGCAGGCCAAAGATCTGCGCGATGGACGAGCCCGTGGCGATCATGCTGATGGCGAGCGCGCCGTGGCGAGTGTCGACCAGGCGCGAGGCCATAATCGAGGCGACTGACCAGAACACGGCATGTGCGCAAGCGACCACCAGGCGCGCGCAGACCAGGATGGGATAGGTCGGCGCCACAGCGGACAGGAACTGACCGAGCGAGAACACGGCAAGCACGCCCAGCAGCATCCGCTTAAACTCGAAACGCGAAGCGAACACCATGAGCGGCAACGACAGCAGCATGACGCCCCAGGCATAGACCGAGATCATGATGCCCGCCTGGGCCTCGGTGAGCGAGAACGACGCGGCGATATCAGTCAAAAGGCCGATGGGCATAAACTCCGACGTGTTGAACACGAACGCACAGCAGGTGAGCCCGACGAGTGGGAGCCACTGCCTGAGCGTGATGCCGTCTTGCCTTGCCTGAGTCATATATAACGTCTCCAATCGTTTTGAGCGGAGGCGATTATATAGCAACGGCCCCGCATCCGTCAGTACAGAAGCGGGGCCGAAAACAATTCGATACACAGAGGTTGCGTCGTCAATTCATAACTAAGCCAACCCCAGCAATATGCCCGCCGAATGCACGACAAACGCCACGATCCAGGCAACGGCGACCTGAAACGCGAATACGGCCACGGCATAGCGCGCGCCCAACTCGCTCTTGACAGCGCCGATAGCGGCCACGCAAGGCGGGTACAGCAGCGTAAAGACCAAGAACACGTAGGCGGTAAACGGCGAAAACATGGTTGACAATGCCGCGGGCGAGGTTGCACCCAAAAGCACCGTGAGTGTCGAGATGACACTCTCCTTGGCGATAAGTCCGGTGACGAGCGCCGTCGAGGCGCGCCAGTCGCCAAAGCCGAGTGGGGCCAACACCGGCGCGATGATGCTACCCAGACCGGCAAGTAGACTCTGCGACTGATCGGCGACCACATTAAAGCGAATGTCGAACGTCTGAAGGAACCAGATGACCACGGTAGCGGCAAAGATAATGGTAAAAGCCTTGGTAATAAAGTCCTTGGCCTTATCCCATGCCAGCATCACCGTCGTCTTGACGCTCGGCAGGCGGTAATTGGGGAGCTCCATGATAAACGGCACCGGGTCGCCCTTAAATGCCGTGCGGTTGAGCACCAAAGCCGCGATGCAGCCGACCACGATACCGATCAGATAGAGCGAGACCATGGCGGGAACCGTCGCCTGCGGGAAAAAAGCCCCGCACAGCAAGCCGTAAACCGGCAGCTTGGCTGAGCAGCTCATAAACGGCGTGAGCATGACCGTCATCTTGCGGTCGTGCTCGGATGGGAGCGTACGGGTCGACATGATAGCCGGCACGGTGCAGCCAAAACCGACGAGCATGGGCACGAAGCTGCGGCCCGACAGGCCAAAGCGACGCAGCACCTTATCCATGACAAAGGCTACGCGTGCCATGTAGCCGGAGTCTTCCAGAATGGAGAGGAACAAGAAGAGCACGACGATAATCGGTAGGAAGGTCAGCACGCTGCCCACACCCGTAAGTACGCCGTCGACAGCCAGTGAGCGCACCACGTCGTTGGTTCCGAATGCCTTGAGGCCCGCATCGGCCGAGGCGATGATGGCAGCGATACCGTCCTCCATGAGTCCCTGCAACGCCGCGCCAATCACGCCAAACGTCAGCCAAAAGACGAGGCCCATGATCACCAGAAACGCCGGAATGGCTGTGTAACGACCTGTCAGGATGCGGTCAATCTTGACGGAGCGCACGTGCTCGCGGCTCTCGTGCGGCTTGACGACGCAACGCCCGCACACGTCGCCGATAAAGCTAAAACGCATATCGGCCAGCGCAGATAGGCGGTCGGTGCCGGCCTCGCCCTCCATCTGGGTAATGATGTGCTCGATAGCGTCGAGCTCATTGCGATCCAGGTGAAGCGCCTCGGTTACCAGCTCATCGCCCTCGACCAGCTTGGTCGCCGCAAAGCGCACCGGAATGTGCGCCGTCACGGCATGGTCCTCGATCAGGTTAGCAATACCGTGGATGCAGCGATGCAGCGCACCGCCGTCCGGGCCGTCGGGCGCACAAAAGTCCAGGCGACCAGGGCGCTCGCGGAACCGTGCCACGTGCAGGGCGTGGTCCACCAACTCGCCGATGCCCTCGTTGCGGGCAGCGCTAATGGGGACAACGGGCACGCCCAACAGGCTCTCGAGCAGGTTGACGTCCACGGCGCCGCCGTTGGCGGTCACCTCGTCCATCATGTTGAGCGCGATGACCATAGGACGGTCAAGCTCCATGAGCTGCACTGTCAGGTACAGGTTACGCTCGATGTTGGTGGCGTCAATGATGTCGATGATGGCGTCCGGGCGCTCGTCAAGGATGAACTGACGGCTCACGACCTCTTCGCCTGTGTACGGCGACAGGGAGTAAATGCCAGGCAGGTCGGTAACGCTCGCCTCGGGATGGTTACGGATGGTGCCATCTTTGCGGTCGACCGTCACGCCGGGAAAGTTACCGACGTGCTGGTTGGAGCCCGTCAGCTGGTTGAATAACGTGGTCTTGCCGCAGTTTTGGTTGCCGGCGAGGGCAAAGTGCAGCGGCGCGCCCTCGGGCACGGCCGTCTTTGCCGCACGGGGCGAATACGTCCCCTCGCCCAGGGCCGGATGCTCCGTCGTGCCGATTGCGGCGTTAGCGCGCGGACCCGTATCGGTGTCGTGAATACCCACGAGCTCGATGCGAGCGGCATCGTCCTTGCGCAGCGTCAACTCGTAGCCACGTAGGCGGATCTCGAGCGGGTCACCCATGGGGGCGTACTTCATCATGGTGACTTCGGTGCCCGGCGTTAGACCCATGTCCAAAATATGCTGTCGGAGTGCCTGATCGTCCGATGCCACCGATGCGACAACGGCGTCCTTTCCAATCTCGAGTGTATCGAGCTTCACGTCCGTGCTCCTCCCCCGGCGCCCGCAGGGCGTTGTATTTATGTTCACCATGGCTAACCGTTTGCCATGGCTAACCAATTTTAACCATGCATGATAGCGCGAACATGCAACGATGTTCAATCAGCAAATTGGCGCAATGGGGACAGGCAGGAGAGTTCAGGGCCATAGTTTCCCCGATGAGGCCTCTCGGGGAAACTACATCCCAGAATTCCGGCTCGAAACGGGATATGGTTTCCCAAACAGGCCTCTTACGGGAAAATGCATCCCGGAATCCCCGCTCGAAACGGGACGCGCTTTCCCAGTCGAGGCCCTATGGGAAACTGCGTCCCACCTTGAAAGGCAAAACTGGGGCGCAGTTTCCGGGCGGGGCATCAAAACGAAGTTGCGGTGGAATAGTTCCTGGATGGGCTGGTTGATGCCCCAGATCGGAACTATTTCACCGCAAGTTATTGAAGGGCTGGGATGCCCGTCCTCTTACAGATGGCGCTCCAGGAAGCGGAAGGCTAGGCGGATCCAGGGACGGACCGCCACCTGCTTGTCCTCGTTGTCGACCGCGGTGTTGGCGTTGCCGAGCGAAAGGCCGTGACCACCCTGGTCGAAGACGTGCATCTCGCATGCAACGCCCTCCTCGGCCATGCGCTGCGCAAACGGGTAGACCTGCGCGATCGGCGCCGTCTTGTCGTCGGACACGCCCCACACAAAGGTCGGCGGCATCTGACGCGAAACATGCGTGGTGGGGCAGATATCGGCCAAATGCTCGTCAGTTGCCTCGCCACCCGTCACCATCGACAGGTAGTCGTTGAGCAAATCGCGCCCCGTCTTGCCGCCCGTCTTGGGCACGCGCAAGTCAATGCGCGGATCGCGCGTCTGCATGTCGCGCACATAGGCAAAGTCGAGCAGCGGATAGCCCAGCACCACGGCATCGGGACGAATGTCGTCCGGACGTGCCCCGGCAAGTGCCGCGAAGGGGCCGGTCTTCCACTGCGTTGCCAGCGAGGCACAGATCATGCCGCCCGCCGAGAATCCCACGACGCACACGCGCTTAGGATCGACATGCCACTCGTCGGCGTTGGCGCGCACCGTGGCGACCATCTTGGCAAGATCTGCCTGGGGGTGCGGAAAGCTCACGTCACCCGTAGAGCTCGTGACATAGTTGAGCACAAAGGCCTGGTAACCGTGATCCAAAAATGCAAACGCCACCGGGTCCTGCTCGTGCGGAGCGATATGTGTAAACCCGCCTCCGCCACAGATAATCACCGCGGGGCGGCGGCCATTCGGTTTATCGGGCAACGGCTCGGCACCCAAATACGTAAACGTCGCCGGATAATCCTCGGTCGGCTCCTCGCCCCACAGCGCATGGTTCTCGACAATCATATGTGCTCCCTTCGCGCAAATTATGCGCCCTTGTTTTTCGCCTTCAAGCGTACCCCACTTGAACCCGTGGCGCAGAAACACTCCGGCAATAAGTTTCCCTTCAACTGATATATCACATAATCCCAGTTCAGAGGTATCGTTGAGCAGCGTAGAATAGGGGCGTTGACCAAGCCGCGAAACACATGTGAAACGTTTCCGGCAAACCAAACGCGCGATATGCGCCTATTTAAGTTGGAGGCAACTATGGGTCTGCTCGATTCGCTTAAGTCCACCTTCACCTCGACCGGCGAGGCGTCCGTTCCGCCCGCAGCAAGCTTCGCCACCCGCGAAGGCGTCATCTATGCCCCCGTCAACGGCGTGCTCGTCAACCTGGACGAGGTTCCCGACGAGACGATCGCCTCGGGCATGCTTGGCCAGGGCTATGGCATCGAGCCCATTACCGGCACCATCTATGCGCCCGCCAACGGCCGCATCGGCGCCACCACTGTCACCAACCACTCCATTGGCATGATCACCGAGGACGGTCTTCGCGTGTTCATCCATGTTGGCCTGGGCACCGTGGAAATGAACGGCAAGGGTTTTGCCCGCTTTGTCGAGATGGGCGATGTGGTCAAGGCAGGCCAGCCGCTCATCAGCTTCGACCGCGAGGCCATTAAGGCCGCTGGTCACGAGGACATCGTGACCGTCATCGTCTCCGAGCTCGATCGTCTTAAGAGCATCGACCATGTCGGCGAATCTGGAACGCTTATCGGCGGCAACCCGCTCGTCAAGCTGGGCGACCCGCTGCTGGTAGCCAAGACCAAGTAGCCAGGCCCCGCGCCATACAGCCAAAAGGCACCTCGTCAAGCGCCCGCGACCATTTGGCCGCGGGCGCTTTTCGTTTGAAAAACCATCCCGCCAATGCCTTATCTGTATAGCCCAAATGAGCCGAGCTGCTAGAATATCGAACTGTATGGATAACTATCATTCAACCGTTATGGGAGGATACGTGAACCGCACCAAAATCGCGCAGCTCTATGCCGATGCCGAGTCGCTCGGCGGCCAGACCGTCACCGTCGCCGGCTGGGTCAAGTCCGTCCGCGACATGAAGAACTTTGGCTTTGTTACGCTCAACGACGGCAGCTGCTTCCGCGACCTGCAGGTCGTCATGAACCGCGAGGCACTCGACAACTACGACGAGATCGCACATCAAAACGTCTCGGCCGCACTCATTTGCACCGGCACCGTCAAACTGACCCCCGATGCACCCCAGCCTTTCGAGCTTTCTGCCACTTCCATCGAGGTCGAGGGCACGAGCGCCCCGGATTACCCGCTGCAGAAGAAGCGCGCAACCGTCGAGTTCCTGCGCACCCAGCAGCACCTGCGCCCGCGCACCAACCTGTTCCGCGCCGTGTTCCGCATCCGCTCTGTCGCGGCCGCCGCCATCCACCGCTTCTTCCAGGAGCAGGGTTTTGTCTACGTCAACACCCCCATCATCACCACGAGCGACTGCGAAGGCGCCGGCGAGATGTTCCGCGTGACCACGCTCGACCCCAAAAATCCGCCCCTCACCGAGTCCGGCGAGGTCGACTGGAGCCAGGACTTCTTTGGCAAGCATGCAAGCCTCACCGTGTCCGGCCAGCTCAATGCCGAGAACTTTGCCATGGCCTTTGGCGACGTGTACACCTTTGGCCCCACCTTCCGCGCCGAAAACTCCAACACCACGCGCCACGCCGCCGAGTTCTGGATGATCGAGCCCGAGATGGCCTTCGCCGACCTCAACGACTACATGGACAACGCCGAGGCCATGCTCAAGTACGTCCTCAAGGACGTTATGGCCACCTGCCCCGACGAGCTCAATATGCTCAACAAGTTTGTGGACAAGGGTCTGCTCGAGCGCCTGGACCATGTCGCCAACTCCGACTTTGCCCGCGTTACCTACACCGAGGCCGTCGAAATCCTGGAGCAGGCCGTCGCCGCTGGTCACAAGTTTGACTATCCCGTGAGCTGGGGCATCGACCTGCAAACCGAGCACGAGCGTTTCCTGACCGAGGAACACTTTAAGCGCCCGACCTTCGTGACCGACTACCCGGCCAAGATCAAGGCGTTCTACATGCGCATGAACGAGGACGGCAAGACCGTCGCCGCCGCCGACTGCCTGGTGCCGGGCATCGGCGAGATCATCGGTGGCTCCCAGCGCGAGGAGCGCCTGGATCTGCTCGAGGCCCGCATCAAGGACCTGGGTATGAATCCCGAGCAGTACAAGTACTACCTTGACCTGCGCCGCTACGGTTCCTGCAAGCACGCCGGCTATGGTCTGGGCTTCGAGCGCTTGGTCATGTATCTGACCGGCGTGGGCAACATCCGCGACGTCCTGCCGCACCCGCGCACCGTGGGCAACGCCGACTTTAATCGTCGGACGCTAGCTCGCGTCGCCACACGCCAACGCTCATCGCACAAGCGCCTCTCGACATCGGTCGAGAGGCGCTTTTTTCAACAGCATCCGTCAAGCTTTTGGCAAGTTTTTGGTCAGTTGAGCAGGGCTGTTGAAAACTCGACCCGCCGTTTGCCGACGACTACCGACCGCCCAGAGCGCCCTGCGCCCCTGGGAAAGCCCCCGTCCTAGGCTCCATACCGTCGCCACCCAAAACGGAAAGGACGTGGGCACGATGACCGAAGCCGCTGTTGAAACCTACGACACCACGACTAGAGGTGCCGCCTCGATGGCGGCCTATCGCGCCGTTCGCATCCTGCAACTATTAAGCGAAAACACCGGCGAAGACAAGGCCATGCTTTCCGATGAGCTGATCCGGCGCCTCGCCCATCCCGACGACCCCGCCCGCATGCCCATCTCGGCGGCGCGGCGCAGCATCTACACCGCCATCTCCGCGCTTCGCCATGCCGGATACGAAATTGAGTACAAACGCGGCGTGGGCTACAAACTTCTTACCCGCCCGCTCACCGATGAAGAGATCATCCGGCTCCACGGTATGGTCATGCGCAACCGCTCCACGCCTATCGCTATCCGCAAGAGCATGGCGCAGCACTTAGTTGCCATGGCGAGTGCCGACGTTCGCGGCTACCTCGATACACCCGAACCCGTTCCGAGCGCAGGCAGCAAGGCTACCAAGGCAACACGCACGCCCATCAAGCGCATCGACACGTGCGAGCTCGTCGAGCAGGCCATCGACCACGGAACCACGGTGAGTTTTGATATTTCGAGCGTTACGACGCGTGGCGAAACCGAAGCAGCACGGATGACGCTGCGTCCCTTTGCCATCAGGCAGCGCGATGGCATCTCGTATCTGCTGGGAACGGTCTACGACGCCCGAGGCGCCGATGACACGTTGCGTACCGTAGAGATTGGCCGAATGAGAAACGTCACCACACGTCTCCTCGACGGCAAGAAGCTCTTCGCCGCCCTAGACGAGGACGACGCCTCCTCCGCCGCATAAGACCCTCCGCCGCCCATTCGACTACCCGCACCGCCCATCCGATTCTGTATTAAAAACCCGCCAGGCTGTTGTAAAAATGGACATCAGCGCTACTATAGTTCCACTTGCACTTTGTCCCAGTGCAGTGTTTCCAGCCATTTTTATACTGGGGGTAATGATATGAAGGACATCACCATCAGCCGCAGGAGCCTTCTGGTCTCCGCCGGCCTGCTCGCGCTCGCCCCGCTCGCCGGGTGCGGCGGCAACTCTGGTTCCGGCTCTGCTGCCGCCGGTTCCGACTACACCATCGGCGTTCTGCAGCTCACCGAGCACTCCGCACTCGATGCCGCCAACGACGGCTTTGTCAAGGCCATCAAGGAGAGCGGCCTTAAGGTCAAACTCGACCAGAAGAACGCCCAGAACGACCAGTCCACGTGTAAGTCCATTGCCGACAAGTTTGTGGGCGACAACGTCAACCTGATTTATGCCATCGCCACGCCCGCCGCGCAGGCTGCCGCCGGCGCCACGGCCGATATCCCCATCGTGGGCTGCGCCATCACCGACTACGCCGCCTCCGGCCTGGTCCAGGACAACGACAAGCCCGGCACCAACGTCACGGGCGCTTCCGACCTCACCCCGGTCGCCGAGCAGCTCGAGATGATGCAGAAGGTCCTGCCCGACGTTAAAAAGGTCGGCCTGCTCTACTGCACCGCCGAGTCCAACTCCGACGTCCAGATCAAGGCCGCCAAGAAGGAGCTCGACAAGCTGGGCCTCGAGTACACCGATTTCACCGTCTCGAGCTCCAACGAGATTCAGTCCGTCGTCGAGTCTGCCGTGGGCAAGGTCGACGCGCTGTACTCCCCCACCGACAACACCATCGCCGCGGGCGCCTCGCAGGTGGGCCAGATCTGCAAGGAGAACAAGCTTCCCTTCGTGACTGGCGAGGAGGGCATGTGCATGGCCGGCGGCCTGTTCACCCTCTCCATCAATTACGAGGATCTGGGCTACGCCGCGGGCGAGATGGCCGTCAAGATTCTGAAGGGCGAGGCCAAGCCCGAGGATATGCCGATCAAGCACCTCTCGAGCAAGGACCTGGTCGTCGTCAAGAACGACGAAATGGCCGAGGCCCTGGGCATCGACCTTTCCGCTCTGGACGCGTAATGCTATACGCGGCATGCGTCTAGAGCCCGTGCTCGCGCTTTAGCTGCGTTATTCAATATCTGAGCCACAGGGGCGGGCGCTGTAGACCGGCGTCCGCCCTGCTTGTTTCAGGTAAAACAAAACGTCTGTCCGCAGCTCTTCTATGCATTGTTACCGCTATTATGGTGAATCACGTGTCCACCCTATCCTAGGAGGTATGAAGCATGCTCATTGCATTGCAGGGCGCCGTTTCGCAGGGCGTCCTCTGGGGCATTATGGTGCTTGGCGTGTTTATCACGTTCCGCCTGCTCGACATTCCCGATATGACCTGCGACGGCAGCTTTGCCCTCGGCGGCTGCGTCTGCGCTGTGCTCATCGTCAATAACAACGTCGACCCGCTGCTCGCCGTGCTGGCCGGTATGTGCGCCGGCGCCATCGCGGGTGCCGTCACGGGCATTTTGACCACCGTCTTCGAGATTCCCGCGATCCTCGCCGGAATCCTCACCCAGATCAGCCTGTGGTCCATCAACCTGCGCATCATGGGCAAGTCCAATACGCCAATTCTTGCCAAGGGCACCGTGTTCTCGGCCGTCAGCAATATGACCGGTCTGCCGCAGTCCACCGTTGCCATCATCTTGGGCATCCTGCTCGCCGTGGCTATCGTTGCCATCCTGTATTGGTTCTTTGGCACCGAGATCGGCGTCGGCGCTGCGCGCCACCGGCAACAACGAGTACATGATCCGCGCTCTGGGCGTCAACACCAACTCCACCAAGATGATCGCCCTCGTGCTCTCCAACGCCCTCATCGGCCTTTCGGGCGCGCTCATCTGCCAGAGCCAAAAGTATGCCGACATTGGCATGGGCACCGGTGCCATCGTTATCGGTCTTGCCGCCATTGTTATCGGTGAGGTGCTCGGCCGTCTGCTGCCCGGCGGCCTCACGCAGTTTAGCGTCCGTCTTGCCTCCGCCGTCTTTGGCTCCGTGGTGTACTTCCTTATCCGCGCCATCGTGCTGCAGTTGGGCATGGACGCCAACGACATGAAGCTGCTCTCCGCCGTAATTGTCGCTGTGGCCCTGTGCGTGCCCGTGGTTTGGGAGCGCTATAAGCTCCGCAGCTCCTACACGAAGGGGGATGAGGCAGATGCTTAAGCTCTCGCACGTCAAGAAGACCTTTAACAAGGGCACCGTCACCGAGAAGCGCGCGCTCACCGGCGTCGACCTCACCCTGAATGACGGCGACTTTGTAACCGTGATCGGCGGCAACGGCGCCGGCAAGTCCACGCTGCTCAACATGATCGCCGGCGTGTACCCGCTCGATTCGGGCGTTATTGAGCTCGACGGCACCGACATCTCGCGCCTGAGCGAGTCGCAGCGCGCCAAGTACCTGGGCCGCGTGTTTCAGGACCCCATGCGCGGTACCGCTGCCGACATGCAGATCGCCGAGAACCTGGCCCTCGCCAAGCGTCGCGGCCAGCGTCGCGGCCTTTCGTGGGGCGTCACCAAGGCCGAGAAAGATGAGTACGTCGAGCTGCTCAAGCGCCTGGACCTTGGTCTGGACACGCGTCTCAACGCCAAGGTCGGCCTGCTCTCGGGTGGCCAGCGCCAGGCACTCACCCTGCTGATGGCCACGCTCACCAGGCCGCGCCTGCTGCTGCTCGACGAGCACACCGCGGCCCTCGACCCCAAGACGGCCTCTAAGGTGCTTAACCTGACCGAGGAGATCGTCGACGAGAACCACCTGACCACGCTCATGGTCACGCACAACATGAACGACGCCATCCGTCTGGGCAACCGTCTGATCATGATGCACGAAGGCCACGTGATCTACGACGTGGCGGGCGATGAGAAGAAGTCGCTCACCGTAGCCGACCTGCTGCAGAAGTTCGAGGAGGTCTCGGGAGGCGAGCTCGCCAACGACCGCATGCTGCTGAGCTAAAACCTGCCAAAAAGGGACAGGTTTATTTTGGTGGGTTTTATCTGCGCAAACGTCAAAACCGCCGCAAAGGGACAGACGCCCTTGCGGCGGTTTTCGCATATTATGTCGATAATCCGATATTCAACCAGACATTCTGGCTAAGGACTAAGGAAACTGCCATGAAAAGACTCCCCCGCTTTGCGTTGGCCGCCGCGTTGTTTGCCGGCGCGCTCGCAGGCATCCCAAGCCTCGCTTTCGCGGGAAACCTGCCCGCCGCTATTGACGGCTCCGTGGCCGTCATGCACACCAACGATATCCACGGCAGCTACAAGTACAGCTACAACGCAAGCAAGGGCACCGGCACTGTGGGCTTTGACGGACTGGCGGTTCTCTATAGCGCCCAAAGCAGCGTCCCCGATCTTTTGCTCGATGCGGGCGACACCTTCCACGGACAGTCCTTCGCCACCATGAGCGAGGGCAAGAGCATCGCCGAGCTCATGGACACCTTCTACGCCGACGGCTACGACGCGACCACGCCAGGCAACCACGACTGGAGCTACGGCGCGGACAAACTCCGCACCATGACCGGCTACAGCACCACCGGCACGCCCTTCGCCATGCTCTGCGCGAACGCGAAGTCTACGAGCGGCGTATGGAGCTCGAGCATCACGAAGACGCTCGATCGCACCTGGGAGGATAGCGAAGATCACTCCACATTCGACTACAAAATCAAGGTCGGCGTCGTGGGTGCCATGGATGAGTCGCTAGGTTCCTCGCTGCGCGCGGACCTGGTCGCGGGCACCAGCTTCTCGAGTGCCGCGAACGCCATCAATACCGAGGCAGAGCAGCTGCGCAGGGAGGGCTGCGATGTTGTTGTGTGTATCGCGCACACGCTCGACGCCAAGACCTTTGCCACGCGACTCCGTGGCGTCGATGCCCTTATCGCAGGCCACGAGCACATCAACCTTAACGAGAAGGTGACGGGAGCCGACGGCAAGACAATCCACGTTGTCGAGGCGGGCAGTGCCTTTGCCGAGGTGGGACTGCTTTCCATTCCGTACAAATACGACACGAATGGCACCGAGACGACCGACGATGACACGGTCACGGTCCCTGCAGACGACAGCAACGAGAAGCTCTACACCGCCAAGAACGTCAACGACCTTTTGGCAGACCCCGACAAGGGCTCCGACTACCAAAGCCGCCTTGAAGCCGTCCGCAACAAGATCAAGCCGCTCGACGAGGACTTTGAAAACGAATCGAACAAGGTGCCCGGCACATCCACCACCAACTATTTCTACGGCGAGGACGCCGCAGGCACGCATGGTTGGGAAATGGTGCGCACCACCGATTTCCGTCCCAGCAAGGAGGGCGACACCACCAAGGCCCAGACCATCGGCCACGTGATTTGCGGCTCTTATCTTGCCCTGACGGGCGCGGACCTCGCTATCGAAAACGCTGGCGGCATCCGCGGCGGCATCGCGGCGGGCAACGTGACCGCTGGCAACGTCATCGCCATCTCGCCCTACGGCAACACCGTGGAGACCTGGACCATGACCGGCGCGGACTTCCTCGCAGCGCTCGAGCACTCGCTACAAATCAGCGACGATTGCAACGACAGCTACGAGCTTCAGCAGGCTTATGTGGCGGCCGGTCACACCGAGCAGGAGGCGCAAGACAAGTACAAGTGGCGCGATGACTCTGGCAGCGTTCTCTCCTTTGGCGGCATCAACGTGACGATTGATTGGACGCAGCCCGAAGGCAAGCGCATTGTGAGTGCCACACTCACCAAAGACGGCAGCACGCTCGACCCCGCCAAGACCTATACCGTCGCCACCAACAACTACATCATTACCAACACGACCGACTTTCCCACCTTTGCACACGCCACCAAGTACACCGAGTGGGGCACGTGCGAGGCGGCGCTGAGGGCGCTGATTGGGCAGAACGGCTGGGAGAGCAAGATGGCCGGGCTCGCCGGCACCATCAGCTTCGGCTCCGTAGCCGTGGACCCCACGCCCACACCGGCCCTGACGCCTAAGCCCTCGCCTAAGACGGACACGACGACCACGAAGGTCAGCACCAAGAAGACGAGCGGTAAGCTCGCCGCAACGGGAGACCGCACGCTGGCAGTAGTTGGCGCGTGCCTTATCGGCGGCATCATCGTCATCATCCTCGGCATTATCTGGAAGCGTCGACGCTAAGCTACACCGCCGGGCCTTGCAGCCCCGCCGCGTAAACCTTATATCGAGCACAGAAGCCCGTCTGAATTTGATCGGACGGGCTTCTTGGTGGGTATCATGGTTGGACGATCATTAGGAGGTTTTCCCTACATGGAATTGTTTGAGCCGATTCTTCATTTCTTTGAGCAACGGTGGGTCCACAACATCATCTGGACCGTCATCTTGGCGATAGGCACCGCCGTCGCCGCCGAGGTCGTATCCAAGACCCTGAACCATCTGCTTAACCGTGACGATAACCCGCTTCCGGCATCAAGTATCTTCATCAACATCGCGCGCGCCGTCATCTGGATGATTGGCGGCAGCTTTATCCTCGACAACTGCTTTGGCATTAACGCAAACGCGCTCGTCGCCGCTCTTGGCGTCGGCGGCATCGCCATCTCGCTCGGCTTTCAGGACACGCTGTCAAACCTTATCGGCGGCATGCAAGTGACCTTTATGGGCATCATCAAACCCGGCGACAATATCGAGGTCGGCGGCGTATCCGGCGTGGTCCAAGACATCACTTGGCGTCATACAACGATTGAGGATGCCTGTGGACAGACCATCATTGTGCCCAACTCCAACATCTCCAAGAACACGCTCGTGCATTTGATGCCCTTTGGACGCGTGGCCGTGCCCGTTGCCGTAAAGGACACGTCTAAGTGGGCTTCCCTTGACGTGCTGGCAGACGAGCTCACGAGCGCAACCAAAACGGCCGTCTCGCCCATCTCGGGCTTTGACAAAGAGCCCTACGTGCTCTTTAGCGAAATCGGCGACTTTGGCATCAAAGGAAAGATCATCTTTATCGTCAGCGACGACAGCACCACTTTCACCGCTGCCGACGCCTGCATCCGCGCCATCGCCCCCATCATCGCCTAAACCACCGTAAAGGGGTCAGGCATCTTTGTAGTGGTTTTCATTCGTGGTACCATGGTTCATATAGTTGTTTAAACGACTAAGGGAGCAACATCATGGAAGAGGCCTATCGTCAAGCACGCAAGCGCGGCGAGCAAGGACGTCGACGCGCCATTAGCCAAAGCGAGCATCCATACCTTACGGACCTCGATAGCTTTGGTTGCTCAGCTCCCCTTAGGTCAGCGAGAGAATGTCGGCCTGCGGGATATTCCGCTCGAAATGGTCGTCGGCACGGTCACCAAGGGCCGTCAGTCCGCCTTTTCGTGTAACTTTATGCCCCTGCTTCCGTTTAGCACCGAGTTCGCCCGCAAGTGGTCCAACCTCTACGACATCCAGGTGACCGAGGGCTATCGCGACCCCGTCATCGTCACCGAGTTCATGCATCGGTTCTATGTCCAGGAAGGCAACAAACGCGTCAGTGTCCTCAAATTCCTAGACGCCCCGACGGTTTCGGCCAAGGTCACCCGTCTCTACCCCGGCACATGGGATTCCGTCGAAAGCCGCCTGTACGGCGAGTTCTGCGCGTTTTGGCGCGTCTGCCCCCCCTATACGAGATCGAGTTCTCGCGTGAGGGAAGCTACGAAACGCTCGCGAAGATGCTCGGTCAGAACCTTATCGAAAAATGGCCGCAGAAAAAAGGTCGACTACCTGCGCCACACTTTCCTGCTCTTTAAGCGTGCCTACCTTCGCGCAGGCGGCGATCACCTGGACATTACGCCCGCCGACGCCATGCTCGTCTACCTCAATGTGTACAACCAGGACCGCCTGCTGGATACGCCAACGGATATCGTCGTAAACCGCCTGTGCAAGATCTGGCGCGAGCTGGTCATTGCCGGCAAAAATGACGAGGACAAGGTCGATCTTGTCGAAGCACCGAGCGTCGACGAGGAGGAGACGCCCGCCAAGTCCACCTCTGGCGTGCTCAACTTCTTTATGGGCAAGACCGTCTACTCGACGGCCAACCCCTGCGCATCGCCTTTATCCATGAGTTCCCCTGTGCGACGTCGAGCTGGGACAGCCTGCACGACCAAGGGCGTCAGTATCTCGATGAGCACTTTGGCGGTATCGTGCGCACCGAGGCGTTCGAGGACTGTCACGATCCGGATGTGTTCTACGCCGCCGTGGAAACGGCTGTCAAACATGGAGCAAACGTCATCTTCTCGACCTCGCACCGCCTGATGGAATACACGCTCAGGGCTGCCGTTGAGTATCCCCGGGTTCCGGTTCCTCAACTGCTCTATCGGCCTTCCCCATCAAAGCGTCCGTTCGTACTTTGGCAAGATGTACGAGGCCAAGTTCCTCCTGGGCGCCCTTGCGGCCAGCATGGCGGACAACCACCGCATCGGTTACCACGCGTCGGTCTTCGCCTCGGGCGCACTCAGCGAGATCAACGCCTTTGCGATTGGCGCCTCGCTGCTCGACCCGCGCGCGCAGGTCATCCTCACCTGGGGCGATGTTCCCGCCGGTGGTCTTGCCGAAGCCATGTGCCGCGAAGGCGTAAGCGTCATGACCGGCGCTGACATGTCAAAGTCGCTCGAAGACCCAACGGCCTACGGGCTTCACCGCTTGGTCGACGGCAAAGTCACCGGCATCGCCATGCCCGTATGGAACTGGGGCCGTTACTACGAGCTCATCGTTCGCAGCCTTCTTCACGGCACGTGGGACGAGACCAGCGACGACAACCAAGTGCGCGCTGTCAACTACTGGTATGGCATGAGCTCCGGCGTTATCGACATCCGTTACGCTCCGGGCCTACCCTACCAAACGCGCAAACTCGTGCAGTTGCTCCGCAACGGCATTGTTGTGGGATCCATCAACCCCTTTGGCGGCGAGCTCCACAGCCAGAACGGCGTGGTACAGATCGAAGGCTTCCCTCCGCTGCCGAGCACGCAGATTGTCGAGATGAATTGGCTGGCGGACAACGTGGTAGGCACCATTCCGCAGCTCGACGATGAGCCGAAAGTCCCTGCCCTATGAAAATCCTTGCCATAGCCGATACCGAAGAACGATGCCTTTGGGAGTGCTTTCGCAAGGAACGCTTTGAGGGAGTCGACCTGATTTTGTCCGCCGGCGATCTAGACCCGGACTACCTTGAGTTTTTGGTTACGGTCATCAACAAACCGCTCATCTACGTGCGCGGCAATCACGATGACCGCTACGCACGTCATGCACCGGGTGGATGTATCTGCGTAGAGGACAGCGTGTACACGTACCGAGGGATTCGCATTGCGGGCCTTGGCGGGTCCATGCGTTATCGACGGAGCGCCAACATGTACACCGAACGCGAGATGTCCAAGCGCATGCGTAAGCTGTCGCGTAAGGTTAGGATGGTCGGCGGGTGCGACATTCTGCTTACCCATGCACCCGCCGCCGGTATGGGTGATCTGGACGATCTGCCGCATCGAGGATTCGAGTGTTTTAACACAGCACTCGAATCCTGGAATCCCGACTACATGGTGCACGGGCATGTGCACCAAAGCTACGGTTGCGATTTTCAGCGCGAGCGTCAGCATGTGTGTGGAACGACGATCATCAACGCCTGCGGCTATACGCAGTTTGAGCTCGACCAGACGCACTACCCCATCCGCGGCTGGCAAGCAGCTTGGCTCAACTCACAAACCATGCGCCGCGAGCTCAAACGCCACGAAGCCATCGAGTCCTCAACAGCCAGAACACCCTGGTAACCACCATAAAGGGGACACTGTCCCCTTTATGGTGCTTTTGACGCGATAGCAAGAAACCCGGTCCTGCACAAGGCAGAACCGGGTTTCTTTAGCAATGCTTGCTGTACTCAGGCAGTAACTAGCAGTTACTCAGCCAGGAAGTCACGCTGGACAGCGGGATCGACCTTGACGCCAGGGCCCATGGTGGAAGACACGGAGATGGACTTGACGTACTTGCCCTTAGCAGAAGAGGGCTTGACGCGCAGAATCTCGGTGTACAGGGCAGCGTAGTTCTCGACGAGCTGCTGCTCAGAGAAGGACTTCTTGCCCAGGGGCACGTGGCAGATGCCGTAGCGGTCGGCGCGGTACTCAACGCGGCCAGCCTTGAGCTCGGAGACCATCTTGGCGACGTCCATGGTCACGGTGCCGGCTTGGGGTTCGGCATGAGGCCACGGGGACCAAGGATCTTACCGATGCGGCCAACCTTGGCCATCATGTTCGGCGTAGCGATAGCGGCGTCGAAGTTGATCTCGCCCTTCTGAATCTGGGCGACGAGCTCGTCGGAACCGATGATGTCGGCGCCGGCAGCCTCAGCCTCACGAGCCTTCTCGCCCTCGGCGAAGACGGCAACACGAACGGTCTTGCCGGTGCCGTGGGGCAGGGAGATGGAACCACGGATGTTCTGGTCAGCCTTACGAGTATCGATGCCCAGACGGAAGTGAGCCTCGACGGTCTCGTCGAACTTTGCAGTGTCGAGCTCCTTGATGAGCTTGGCAGCCTGGGGGGTGTAGAGCGTGGCGCGGTCGATCTTCTCGGCAGCGGCGTTATAGCTCTTACCATGCTTAGCCATGTGCATTACCTCCTGTGGTTAAACGGGCGTGAGCCCTCCCACATCGTATCGTGTGCTCCTATTGCACACATTTAACGGGCGCCCCGGTCGGAGCACCCGCCGTTACCATAAGAAATCGCTACTCAGCGATGGTGACGCCCATGGAACGGGCGGTACCGGCGATGATCTTCTTGGCGGCGTCAATGTCGTTGGCATTGAGGTCCGGCATCTTGATCTCGGCGATCTTGGTGAGCTGCTCCTGGGAGAGCTGACCAACCTTGTCAGCCTGGGGCTTAGCGGAACCAGACTTGAGGTTCAGCTCCTTCTTGATAAGGTGAGCCGCCGGCGGGGTCTTGGTGATGAAGGAGAAGGACTTGTCCTCGTAGACAGAGATCTCAACGGGGGATGATGTCACCCTTCTTGTCCTGCGTCTCGGCGTTAAAGGCCTGGCAGAACTGCATGATGTTCACGCCAGCGCCCCAGGGCGGGGCCGACGGGAGGAGCGGGGTTTGCTGCACCAGCAGGAATCTGGAGCTTAATGACGTTGGCAACCTTCTTCTCAGCCATGGTCATTCCTTTCGAATCACGAGTGTGAAGTACTTGCTATATCGTAAGCACGCACGTGTTAGAAGCACTCCTGAGATGAGCAGTCACAGAAGAAGCACGCTCGCGCGAACGGACGAAAACTTAAGCGATGACAGCGACCTGGTTAAAGTCGAGCTCGACCGGCGTCTCGCGGCCAAAGATCATCAGCGTGACCTTGAGCTTGCCAGCCTCGGTGTTAACCTCGGAGACCTTGCCATCAAAGTCGGTAAGCGGGCCATCGGTGACGCGGACGGACGTACCGACCTCAATATCAACCGAGGTGCGCTTGGGCGAATCGCCCTTACCGGGACGACGAGTCATCTTGTTGTACTCGTCGCGGGAAAGCGGAGCGGGCTTGCCGTTGCCGCCTAGGAAACCGGTGACGCCAGGCGTGTTACGAACACACGTCCAAGCATCGTCATCCATCTCCATGCGGACCAGGACATAACCCGGGAAGATCTTGGAATCCTTGGTCTCACGCTTGCCACCCTCTTTAATCTCGGTGACGCGCTCCATAGGAATCTCGATATCAAAGATACGGTCCTGCATGCCCATAGTCTCGATGCGATGCTCGAGATCGGACTTAACGCGGTTCTCGTATCCAGAGTAAGTGTGAACGACGTACCAACGCTTAGACATGGTTTAGCCCCTCAATCCAGAGAACAGAGCAAGAGCCTCGCCAAAGCCAGCATCGAGCAGAGCGATGACGACGCCGACGACGATCAGAGAAGCGCAAACAACAACCGAGTAGTTCACGAGCTCCTTCTTATCGGGCCACGTGACACGCTTCATCTCGACTTGACCGAAGGAAATACTTCTTGGTGCGGGCGAAGAAACCAGGCTTCTCGTTCTTGGACTTCGCAGCCTTCTCGTTCTTTCTTGGCAGGTGCCGACGGCCTTCTTGGCCTCAACCTTGGAGTTGGCGGCAGCTTTGTTGGCAGGTGCCGGCTGCTGAGCCTTCTTCTTGTTCTTCTTGTTGGCCATTTGGGTTACCTCCGCGCAATGCGCTTATACATGTTCTAGTAAACCGTAAGCCCCCAAGTGGGAGCTTACGGAATAATGACGGGCACGCCAGGAAGGACTCGAACCCTCAACACTCGGTTTTGAGTCGCCAGAACCTCGCACTCGTCCATCTGCTTGTGGAAGGTCTCGATGGAGGTGACGGTGGTGGTCTGGGTCGGACGGATGCCGACGATCTCGACGTTGGAGTTGACCGGAAGCTTACCGCGCCGACACGGCCGGTCACCACGGTGCCACGGCCGGAGATGGTGAAGACATCTTCGATCGGCATCAGGAACGGCTTGTCCAGATCGTGGACCGGGGTCGGGATGTGGAGAAGTCATCGACGGCGTCCATGAGCTTCTTGATCTGCTCAACCCACTCTCGTGGTCGGGTGGATGAGCGGTCGATGGTCATCGTGTCCAGGCATAGCCATCTCGGTGCCGTAAGCGCCCGACAGTAACGCGGATGACCAGGGCGATAAATCGCGATCGAAGCCGTTTTCGTCGAGGAGTGTCACGGACCTCTTCCTCAACGAGCTCGATGAGCTCGTCGTCGTCGACCATATCGCACTTGTTCAGAGCGACGAGGATCTTCGGGACGCCCACCTGACGAGCGAGCAGCACGTGCTCGACACGGGTCTGAGCCATCGGGCCGTCGGTGGCGGTCGTTGGAACAGGGATGGGATCCTCAACGGCCATGACCCTTTCTGAATGGCGTCCATCGCTTGTTACGGTGGGAGGCGGAACCGGGATGTAGGCAGAGCCAACGGGTTTACAGCCCGTCCCCATTAACCACTCGGGCAAACTCCCAATCGTTCAAGTATCCGCAGGTCCTTTGGAGCAGTCTTTTGGACCGCCGCCCCCGCGAACGAAAAAGATAATACGATGCAACCTTGGGGGCTGTCAACGAAAACCTCTAGATACACGGTGCCGGGCGTATCTATATAGCTGTGACCTGCGGTTTTGTTGAGTTTGGATATGAAGGACGGTGGTTTTGGATACTGAGGTGACGTTTCCCGAGGTAACACTTTGGTGTAGTGGAGTACACCTTCAGGATCGAACTTCGATAACGGCTTATTTGCACCTATATATAGGTCGAGATCGGGCTTCCACGCCACGATCGAGCGTGGATTATCTCCCACTTTTAGCGCGGCTCTAAGGCCAAAGTGGCAGATTATCCACGTTCATTCTCCAGGCGAGAGAACTGTAAAGCCGCAACTACTCGGGCCAGGCCAAAGTAGACCCATAGAGCGGCTCCCCCTTGGTGCAGGGGTAGCGACTCAAGTAACACGACGATAGCAAGTCGAAAAAAAAGTCATGGCGTATTTCGAATAAACGCCGAGTCGGTCAATTCCGTTTCCCGCATTACCAAGACGATATACACGGTCAAAAGACCTCGATTTGTCATCGTTGCTAAACGCAGTAATTAGAATCTTCCTGCCCGAACGGCAATCAAGATACTCACGCGCCTGTGACGCAAATAGCCCGGAGACCGATACGAGAATTATCAATGACTGCGAAGCGTCTCCCATGTTTTTCAATTCCGCGACGTTAGCCCCAGCAACTATGCGAACTATCTTGCCCGCATAAAACATTTCCTGCTGAAATCGTACGAGATTGGCGCTCACATTATTGGTGCACCAGATTTCAACGTTTTTATGGCCATCAATTTCGTCGACAAGATGCTTAATAGCGATATCGGACACGCCGCTTTCAACCTCAGCGAACATCTCGATCATGCGAACGTCGAGCTCTGCCCTGTACTCCTCGTAGCCAAATTCCTCCTCTCGATGGCTTAAGTCGCTTGGAAAGACTGACTGAGTAAATGATTCTTTCAAATCGCTAAGAGACTGGTAGCCCAATCGATTGCAGAAACGACGAACAGCGGAACGGGTCACGAATGCATCGCGGGTTATTGCGGCAACATTGATTTCGCTCGAACGCCTAATGTGAGCGATGAGATATCGAGCGATGGCGGCATCGTTTGACCCAAACTCGCTGTTGATGATGGAGCTAATGCGATTGAGCACATCGAAGTCATTGATATTCACGTGATCCCTCTTTCCGCTCTCCTCGAAATCATGATTCATTTATTGAATCAAACAGCTTTGGTCGTTCTCCTATGATTCAAATCAGTTGACGTCATCTTAATCATAATTCCGCCACACGTATCCACCGTGTTGAATGATGGAAAGGGGATTCATGGGCAACGTGAACAACATGCCGTTTCTCTGGGGTTCCGCCACGGCGTCTTATCAGTGCGAGGGTGCCTGGAACGAAGACGGCAAAGGCCTTGGTGAGTGGGATTTCTTTAGCCACACAAGCAATAAGAACATCAACCATGTTGACGGTGATGTATCTTGCGACTTCTACCATCGCTATGAAGAAGATATCCGCATGATGAAAGAAGGCGGACAAAACACCTATCGCTTCTCTCTTTCATGGAGTCGAATCATCCCCACCGGTATCGGCAAAGTGAATGAAGAGGGTATCGATTTTTATAATCGGGTCATTGATTGCTGCCTCGAAAATGGCATAGAGCCCAACGTTACGCTGTTCCATTACGATCTGCCATTCACGCTTGCTTGCAAAGGCGGATGGCTGAACAACGACATGGCAGAGTGGTTCTGCAAATACGCCAAGATTTGCTTTGAGCGCTTTGGAGACCGCGTCAAAATCTGGGCTACCGTTAACGAGCCGCATTTCTACAGCTACTGCGTAAACATGTTGGGCAACTATCCCCCCAATCGATCGCTCGATGTTCAGTCGTACATGCAGTTTCAGTACAACCTGATGCGCGCAAGCGCACTCGCAGTCCGAGCATATCGTCAAATGGGCTACGACGGCATCATCGGCGCCGTCCACGATGGCGGCGTTGTCGAACTCGACCCGGCAACCGAGCACCCCGATGACGTATTTCGATACGCAGACTTTTTCGCCAATCGCATGATTCTGGCACCAGCGCTTCAGGGTCAACTGCCGCCAGAAATGGACGAAATCCTTGAAAAACTTGGCGTCTCGCTCTATCGATCCCCAAATGACGTAGAAGAATTCAGCGACGGTAAAGTCGATTTTATTGGACTCAACGTGTATTGCCGAGAGTATGTAACCGACTGGCACGGTGGAGAGCTTGCCGTTTCGGCGAACAATAAGGGCGGTTCGAGCAAAAAGGTCGAAGGAAAATGCATTGCGCCCTTGTTTGAAAGCGCCCGCGACAGCAATGTTCCCCGCAATAAATGGGGCCGCGAAATACTCCCAAGTTGCATGTATTCAACCATCATGGATGTCCACGAGCGCTATGACGCGCCCCGCATCTTTATTACGGAAAACGGACATGGCGCCTATGAGCAACCAGACGCAGACGGAATGATCCACGATGATGACCGCATCGAGCTTCTGGGCCAGTTCATCGAGCACATGATGAGGGCTAAGCGCGACGGCGCGCGCGTTGAGGGCTACTACCTCTGGTCGACGATGGATCTGTATAGCTGGATCAACGGCTACGAAAAACGATACGGACTTGTCCATATCGACTTCGAGAACAATCTGGAGCGCACCCCAAAAAGAGCTGGTATTGGTACCGAGACCTTATCTCGAAGTATCAGGAGCAGGAAGGTTAGGAGAAAGAGATGAAATATCAGGCAATGTCCGAAACAGTCCTAAAGGCTGTTGGCGGCAAAGAGAACATTACATCGGTAACTCATTGTGCGACGCGCCTTCGCATCGACGCACGAGACACCTCGATCATCGATCTCCAGCTCGCCAAATCGGCCGACCAGGCGCTCGCCGGGGCAGTAGTCAGCGGTGGCCAGCTTCAGGTGATCATCGGCCCCAACGTCACCGAGGCTTACAACGACTTCCTCGACTTCGCGGGAATCGAAGTCGGCGGTGGCACGGTTGCCGACGATGCCCAAACCGCCAAAGACCTTGCAGAAGGCATTAAAAGCGGTAACACCGCCATGGGCTTGATTGAGAAATTCGGGAACGTCTCTGCACAGGTATTCATGCCCATCGTCCCGGCGCTCATCGTTGGCGGACTCATTCTTTCGATCAAGAATCTCCTGGTCAATTATTGTGGATTGAGCACCGATAGCGGAACCGCCCAGGTTCTGCTGGCGATCTTCAGCGCCTCATTTAGCTTCCTGCCCGTTTACCTCGGCTATCAGCTCGCCGCCGTCATGAAGATGCAGCCTATCATGGGCGCACTGCTGGGCGCAATCATGATTAGCTCGTCTATTAGCGGTGCTGAGGGTCTCGACTTTCTTGGCATCCCCATCCCGACGAATGACTACTCGAGCACGGTGGTGCCAATCGTACTGGGCGTTGTGTTCATGTACTTTGTTGATCGCGGTCTTCAGAAAATCATCCCCGACATTACCAAACTGTTCTTGAAGCCGCTGCTCACCATGTTCATCGTCGTGCCTGTTGAGCTGATTATCCTCGGCCCCGCCGGCAGCATGATGGGCTACGCGCTGAGTGATGCCGCCACGTGGCTCATGGATAACGTGGCATTTATCGCTACTCCAATCCTTGCAGCCCTTAACCCCTATTTTGTCATGCTCGGTCTTGATAAGGCCTACATCGCGATCGAAGTTACGAGCTTGGCGCAGCTCGGCTGGGCGCCCATCATCTTTGGCTTCATCTCAAACCTCTGCATTGGCGGCACGAGTCTCGCCTTGGCAACTGCAATGAAAGGCAACAAGGAGAAGAGAGGTATGGTCACCACGGTTGCCGTCACCGCACTCTGTGGCGTAACTGAGCCCGCATTTTATGGCTGCCTCATCGAGCGTCCCCGCCTGCTTGTCGGCACGGCAATCGGCGCCCTCTGCGCGGGACTCCCTGCAGGTATCTTCGTCCTGAAGGAGTATGTTGCGGGAGCATGCCCCGGTCTTCTTTCTGCGCTGATCTTTATCGCTCCCGATGGATCCATGGGCAACTTCGTACTGGCGTGCGTTGTCGCCGTCATCGCCATCGTCGTCTCGTTCATCGCTGCACGCGTGATCATCAAGAAGAATCCCAACTATATTGAGTAGATGCCCGCTGCTTGCATTGGGGACATCCTCGGCAGACCATTAGCAAGAACCCAAGAAGTCCCTTAGGAGCTCGATTAATCCATTCGGATTCCTCAGGCACAAACGACCCCGATTCCACAATGAAATCGGGGTCGTCGTTTCTAAAGCCTTCGATAGACAATCGGTGTTTACCTTAGCTCCCTATCCAAGTTAATTATCCACGCTCGTTCTCCGGTCGGAAGATTTTCTTCGCTCGCGTGTCCAGAAATCCACGCTCGAGCAGAACCTCCAGGTCCGCACCCGCCCTTGTCTCGATCTGTAACAGCAAGAGGCCTATTCCGCTTCTACATGTTACAGATCAAGATATTCCTAAAACACCTAAGTTTCATCTCAATCTGTAACAGTTAGATGCCAAATATCGGTCTTGGTGTTACAGATTTAGACAAACTGGAGGACGAGACAAACCAAAAACGGGATGGGCGCTAACCTGATGGCGCGCCACCTAAATAGAAACGGGCTCTGTCCCATATAGAGACAGAGCCCGAAACTCTCATGGAGCCAGTGACAGGAATCGAACCTGCAACCCACTGATTACAAATCAGTTGCGCTACCGTTGCGCCACACTGGCACACTTGGCGCTTTCGCGCGAAGCCTGTTAAGAATAATGGAATTGCGGACGGGGCGCAACAGGCCGCACGGCGTTATATAAATATGCAAAATCCAGCAACAGCGCGTACCAGGCCCGTTCATTTCTGTCAGTGCGCCCTCAATCTTAAAACCATTCGCCAGAACGAATAGTTTTAATTACAATTGGCTATATAAAACTATTCGTTCTGGCGAAGGGTTTCGCGATGTTGACTACCAAGGAAGCAGCCGAGCTGCTCGGCATCAGCCCGCGCAGGGTGCAGGAGCTCATTAAGAACGGCGCGCTGACCGCCCGCAAGGCTTCTGGCGTGTGGCTCATCGACAAAGACAGCGTAGACGCGCGACTCCGCTCCGCAACCAAAAGAGGGGGACGACCTCGTCGTGGGCATGGGAAAAGCGAAGTCGCATTTACCCTCATGAACCGCACGCACGAAGTAGCCCAACTGGTCTACAGCACATCGCGAAAAGACTTCACCCACATCGGCGCCGACGTCGATTACGCCCACGCCCCTATTGGAGTATTTGGCCCTAATAGCCCCATATCGCTCGACTCCTTCCGCATCTGGTGGCGCGGCCGCGGTATCCCGCTCGCACGCATTGGACTAGCCTCCCTGCTTGCAGAAGCCGCAGTCGATGTTCCCGATGAACTCGTCCAGCGAAATCTTGGCCTCCTTATCCGACCAGTATTGGATTAGGCCCCAAGACTCCGGTCTCGCGTGGGAAGATATCAATTTCTTCAATAATGCTTTTGACGACGTCTCTCTCAGCATCGCGCCCTTCGCCCCAGAGGGCAAGGCAGCTGCCGCAAAGCCCGATAACACCTCGGACGGCAATCTTCAAAAGTACTGGACATGCGAGGATGACCGTCGAATCCTCCACAAGGCAGGTGCACATCTAAACCAGGAACCTTATAACGAGCTGGTGGCGACTGCACTTCACCGTCGCATCCTAAACGCTTGCGATTATGTGCCTTACTCGCTCGAGGGCACGGGCACTTCCGCCCTGAGCATATGCGATGTCTTCTTAACTGATGAAGAAGAGTATGTCCCTGCGTTCTATGTAAACCAGCATGCAAATGCAGACGAGCGACTAACCGATTACGAACGGTATGTAGCAAACTGCGAGGAGCTTGGAGCGACGGATATAAAAGACGCCCTTGACCGCATGATCGTATGCGATGACATCATTGCCAACTATGATCGCCATTGGCGCAACTTTGGCCTTGTGCGAAACGTAAACACGCTAGCCTGCAGACCTGCCCCTATCTTCGATTCGGGCTCATCACTCTGGTGCAACATATCACTAGAGGAGCTTAGGGCGGAGAGCACAGTTTTACCAGCGCACAATTTCATTCAAGCCCCGCCAAACAAATGTTGCTCGTCGAGGACATGGGCTGGTTTGACGGCGACAAACTCGAGGGTTTCGTTGACGAGGCAATCGAAATCCTATCCAAAAACGACGCTCTTACAGCGAGACTGCCTTATCTAAAAGAGGCGCTAACATGGCGCCTCGAAAGAATGATCGACATCGCTGAATGGAGTTAGCGAGACAGCATCGCCCCGCCAACTCCCCTACCTCCCGCGCAGAGCTTTGAGCTTGGCCAGGGCCTCGGGGCTTAGACGGCTGCCCAGGGTCATCTTGATCTGCGGGGCCTCCTCGGCCTCGTGCACGTCGTTGTCGATCTGTTTGATCTCGTCCACCAGCATACGGCTCGAGATGCGCGTGACGCCCTTGCCCATGACGACGGCCTGGATCGTGCCGTCGCTCGATACCACGGAGCACGCGCGGCCTTCCTCGCGCGCCTCGATGCAGAGCTTTTGCACCACGGTATCGGCAGAAACGCCCGTCGGCGAAAACTCGATGCGCACGCCGCGGGCCGGCAGGTTGGGGCGCTCGTTGGAGATATTGCCCGCGCCGTCGAACACGATCACGGCCTCGTAGCGGCCCTGGGCAAAGGCGGCGACGTCGTTGATGAGGGCGGTGCGTGCCATATCGTGAACGTCGCTGGAATACGGATCGTCTGAATGGTCGTACACGAGCTTTTCGTAGCGCGGCGTGCAGTGGATCACGTTGTAGCCGTCGACCACCAGCAGCTCGGGCTTATTGGAGTGCACCGTCGAGACCGGGTCGGCGATGGCCTGCGCAAACGCATTGCCGCCCACGCCGTAGGTCGCGGCCGAAACAATCGGCTTGGCCGAGCCCTCGCCAAAGCGCTTGGCCTTGGACTTGGCACGGTTCTTTTTGGACATGCGCTACTCCTCCCCCATGAGCTCGCCGACGTTGCGGCGCAGCCACTCAAAGCACAGCGCCGTGGTCGCCTGGGCAACATTGAGGCTCTCGGTCATGCCGCGCTGGGGAAGCTTGGTCATAAAGTCGCATTTCTCGAGCACCAGGCGCGAGATGCCGTCGCCCTCGGAGCCCATGACGAGCGCCACGCGGCCCTCGAAGGGAGCATCCCAGCAGCTGCCCTCGGCGTGCTCGGAGGCGCCGCCCACCCAAAACCAGCGGCCTTGAGGTCATCGAGTGCACGGGCAATATTGGGAACCTGCGCGATAGGCAGATGCATGACAGCACCGGCCGAGGTCTTGTAGCTGCCCACGGTCACGCCGGCGGCACGCTTGTTGGCGATGACGACGCCGGCCGCGCCCACGACCTCGGCGGAGCGCACAATGGCGCCAAAGTTGCCGTCGTCGGTCACATGGTCGAGCACGACGACAAGCGCCGGACCGTCGCCTGCGCGGTCGAGAATATCGGCGACATCAGCATAGGGGAAGTTGCCAACCTCGAGTGCGATGCCCTGATGAGCGCCATGGCTCGACAGTGCGTCGAGCTGCGCACGCGGCACATACTTAATGCGGACGCCCGCGGCGTTGAGGTCGTCGACCAGGCGCGACAAGGCGGCATCGCGCTCTCCACCCTCGACAATGAGCGCGCACTTGATGGGAAAACCAGTGCGTAGCGCCTCGGCGGCAGCACGACGACCTTCGATAAACTCGCCCTTGGGAGCCTGGACAGCGTCGCGGTTGCGATCGCGCTGCGGACGTGCGGCCTGGGCGCGATCGCGCTGGCCCTTGGGAGCGGCAGCGCGGTCATTGCGGCGAATCGGACGCGAGCCAGAAGCAGCCTGCTTGCCGCCACGAGGCGCACGCTTGCGATTGTCGGCCATAAAGCGACCTCCTAAATACAACTATCAAACGAAACAAAATAAACGACCGCCCATGAATATTAATTCGGGCGGTCGGTACGGGTTTTCCAAGTGCCCGAGATTGCCGTGAAGAGGAGCGACGCGTACTTGAGTACGCGAGCGACGGTTTGAACGGCAAGGTCGGGTGCTTGGGAAACCCGCGGGGATTAGAGAGATTTGATACGAGTGCCGGCGGCGGTATCTTCAATCGTCAGGCCCAGGTCCTTGAGCTGGTCGCGGATGGCGTCGGCCAGATCCCAGTTCTTGGCGGCGCGGGCCTCGGCGCGGGCCTCGAGAATCTTGGCAGCGGCCTCGTCCACGTCGTCACCCGTGTAGGCAACCAAACCGGCGGCAACGCCCAGCAGGCCCAGCGGCAACTCGACCTTGGGCTCGGGGAGCTCAACGCCAAGCGTATCGAGCAGCTCGGCCAGCGTGTCGGCGGCGGCAAGCGCGGCGGCCTTGTCGGCAGCGTCGCCCGCCTGCTCCAGGTACTGGTTGCACTCGGTCACAAAGCCAAAGACGGCACCCATGGCACCAGCGGTGTTAAAGTCGTCGTCCATGCACTCCTTAAAGGTGGCACGAGTCTCGGCGGCCTTGGCGGCAAACGCCTCGGCGGCAGCCGCATCGGCATCGGCCGTCGCATGGTTCGCGGCCCAGCGCAGGTTCTCGACCGTACCGGCGATACGCGTGAGCGAGTTCTCGGCACCCTCCAGGCGCTCCCAAGAAAAGTCGAGCGGCGAGCGATAGCTCGTCTGCAGCATCAGCAGGCGCAGGGCGGCAGCGGAGTGCTGTTCGAGGACCTCGGCCAGCGTAAAGAAGTTGCCGAGTGACTTGGACATCTTCTCGCCGTCAACCAGCAGCATGCCCGTGTGCATCCAGGTGTTGGAGAAGCCCTGGTGCCAGGCGCAGGTGGCCTGGGCGCACTCGTTCTCGTGATGCGGGAAAGCAAGATCGGAGCCACCGCCGTGGATATCGATCGGGGTACCCAGGTAGCGATGCACCATGGCGGCGCACTCGGTGTGCCAACCGGGACGGCCCTCGCCCCAGGGGCTCGGCCAGCTGGGCTCGCCGGGCTTGGCGGCCTTCCACAGGGCAAAGTCGAGCGGGTCGATCTTGTCCTCGTTCTCCTCGATGCGCGCACCAACCATAAGGTCGTCGATGTTGCGGCCCGAGACCTGACCATAGTTGGGATCGCTGCGCACGGCAAAGTACACATCGCCGTTATCGGCTGCGTAAGCGTGGCCCTGCTCGATAAGCGTCTTGATCATGGCGATCATGGGGCCGATCTCCTTGGTGGCGCGGGGGCGCACATCGGGATCGAGCACGTTGGCGGCGCGCATGACGCCGATGAACTTGTCGGAGAACTCCGTCGCGACCTCGGCAGCCGTACGGCCCTGCTCGTTGGCGCGCTTGATGATCTTGTCGTCGACATCGGTGAGGTTCTGGGCGAACGTGACCTCGTAGCCGCTCGCGATGAGCCAGCGTCGAATCACATCGAAGCTGATGAACGTGCGGGCATTGCCGATGTGGATGTTGTCGTAGACCGTGGGGCCGCACACGTACATGCGAACCTTGCCGGACTCGATGGGCTGGAACTCTTCCTTTTTATGGGTAGCGCTGTTGTAGATACGCATTCGTTACTCCTTAACGGTTTTCTGTAGCAGGCAGACGGCCCAGGCGCCGATTCCCTCGCCCTGGCCTTCCCAACCGAGCTTTTCGGTCGTAGTGGCGGCGACGCCTACATTTTCGACGTCAACGCCCAGGGCATGGGCAAGGTTGGCGCGCATGGCATCGCGGTGCGGGGTGATCTTGGGTTGCTGACAGGCAATGGTGCAATCGGCATCGACAAACTCAAAGCCCAGCTCGCGCGCATAGTCCATCACGCGAGCGAGCAGCACCATCGAATCAGCACCCTCGTAGGCAGGATCGGTGTCGGGGAATAGCTTGCCGATGTCTCCCCCGCGGCAGGCGCCCAGAATGGCGTCGGCCAAGGCGTGCGCGAGCACATCGGCATCCGAGTGGCCCAGCAGGCCGCGCTCGTAGGGAATGTCGACCCCGCCGATGATACATCGACGCCCCTCCACCAAACGGTGGACGTCGTAGCCGTGGCCAATGCGCAGGTTACTGAACATAGGGAAGGTCCTCTCCCTCGGCCATGCGGCCAAGCAGAATCGCGGTTACGGGACGCAGATCCTCGGGCACCGTCACCTTAAGGTTGTCGCGCGGGCTCTGGACACAGCGGACGCGCCCGCCCATGCGCTCGACCAGCGATGAGTCGTCGGTACCGATAAAGCCCTCGGCAATCGCCGCGGCATGGGCACGCTTCATCGCGTCGACGCTAAAGATCTGCGGCGTCTGCGCGGCCCAATAGAGCTCGCGCGGCGGCGTCTCGACGATATTATCGCCGTCGACGATCTTGAGCGTGTCGATCGCGGGCTGACCGCACACGACACCGTCGAGCGAGCGGTCACCCATGAGCACGTCGATAGCGTGGTCGATGGCCTCGGTCGTAATGAGCGGACGAGCGCCATCGTGGATGGCGACATATTCGAAACCCGCCGGAACCGCATGCACGCCGGCACGGGTGGAATCCTGACGGGTATCGCCGGCATCGGCAAAGCTGATGGGCGTGTCATAGTCAAACGGGTCGATGGCAAGGCGGCGCATCTCGGCACGGCGCTCGGCAGGACACACCACCACGATATGGCCGACCTTGTCGCTACGATCAAACGCGCGGATGGACCAGCTCATGAGCGGACGGCCCGCCACGTTAACGAGCTGCTTGCCGCCGGGATTTCCAAAGCGCTGACCGCTGCCGCCGGCAACGACCACGGCGCATACGGGCGCCATTATGCGTTCCCCTGTTTGGTGCCCTTCATGCGGTACAGCGAGTCCGCAAGAATGGCAGGGTTGTTGACGCCAAAGTCGCCCAGGCGCTCCGGATCCTCGCTGATGTCGTCCATGAGCTCCTGCAGCGAGCCGTACTCGTCGACGATCTTCTCGGCCACGCCGTCGCGCACGACGGACACGCGCGAAAGCGTGCGCAGGCCCAGCGGCGTCATGACGGAGTCCTCGTCCAGGTCGTCATAGCCCAGAACTGCCGCCACGTGCTGCGGGTCGGACAGGTCCTTAGGCGTCATGCGAGCGAGCTCTGCACGAATCTTCTCGGCGTTTGCCTCGGAGGAATCGCTCGCGTAGTCGCGGATCATCAGGTCGTATTCGGTATCCATGCTGGAACCGGCGAGCTGCTCGAGCTGCATCTGCACGAGCTTGCCCTGGTTGCCCAGCTTGACGATGCAATCCTTAAGCTCGGTCTTTGCTTGCTGCATGATCTCGAAGCTCGAGAAAATACCGGTAATGTCGGCGAGCGTAACGTAGTCGTCGAGCTCGAGGGCCGTCAGGCGCAGCAGGGAGCGGTCGAGCGACTGACGAGTAGTCTGAAGCGTGGCGACGAGCTGGTTGACCGAGCTCATGATGGTGGTGACGGGCTGGATCTCGTAGCTCTTGCCGTGAACGTACACGTTAACGACGGCACGACGGGCCGAGACCGAGATCACGATGGCATCGGTGAGCACCGACATGCGAGCGGCGGTGCGGTGACGCATGCCCGTCTCGCTCGTGGCAAGCGAGGGATCGGGATTGAGGTGGAAGTTGGCGCGCAGGATCTGGGTGAGGTCGCCGTCGATGACGATGGCACCGTCCATCTTGGAGAGCTCGAACAGACGGTTCGAGGTGAACGAAATGTTGAGCGGGAAGCCGTCGTTACCGGCAGCGAGCACGTTTTCGGTGTCACCGACGCAGATAAGGGCGCCCAGGTGACCGGCGATGATCATGTCGAGGGCGGTGCGGATCGGCTGACCAGGTGCCGTCAGGCGGATGGCCTGTTCCATACGCTTTTGCAGCTCGTTCTTATCCAAGGCATCGCTCCCATCGTATACGCTCCATAAACGCTAAATAGTTTCTCACGGTTTGTCCCCGCGGCGCTTGCGAAATCCGATGCTTACAGAATGAGCGAACACAGCTGAGAGCCCAACCCAAATGGGCTGCTTATGTGGTAGCATCGGGGTTCACATGAATGAGGGAGTAGTCGCGTGGCCGGGTTCGCCTCCGGTGGCGCGGCAAGTCAACATACTGGCCGAAACGGTCTGGCTTGCCTTAATGAACGAGACTCGTGGTTGTGCGCGCAGCGCGTACGCCACGGGTCTTTTTTGTTATTCCCCCAAGAGGTACACGCGGGCTCGCCCGCAGAGAGGGAGCCAGGCTATGGGACTCGCAGAGCTCGTGTTGCTCGCCGTTGGCCTTTCGATGGACGCCTTTGCCGTTTCCATCTGCAAGGGTCTCGGCATGAAAAGATCAACCTTAAGGTCGCCGTGGTGCTCGGCCTGTTCTTTGGCGGCTTCCAGGCCGGCATGCCCGTAATCGGATGGGCGCTTGGCAGTCAGTTTATGGGCATCATCGGCCCCATCGACCACTGGATCGCCTTTATCCTGCTCGCCTTCATCGGCGGCAAAATGCTGTGGGAAGCCTTTACCGAGGACGAGGATGAAGGCGACGGCAAGGATGCCGAAAAGATTGACCTGGTCGAGTACCTGCTCCCTCGCCATTGCCACCTCAATCGACGCCCTAGCCGTGGGCATCTCGTTTGCGGCACTCTCGGTCGACATCGTGCCCGCTGTATCGCTTATAGGCATCACAACGTTTATCTTCTCCGTCGCCGGCGTGGCGATCGGCCACACCTTTGGCGCGCGCTACGAAAAACCCGCCACCATCGTGGGTGGCGTCGTGCTTATCCTTATCGGCCTCAAGATTCTGCTGGAACACTTGGGGTTTTTGGCGCTGTAAAACACCCTTCAAAACTAAACGTCCGGGCAAGGCCTCATGCAGAGTTTTGCATGAGGCCTTTTCATGCAGACTTTTGCATGTCATACTGATATGCAAAGTCTGCACGTTAGAGATCGCCGTGGATACCCTTCCCATCACCACACCGCGCCAAGCTGGCATCTACGTGCGCCAGGCACGCGATGCTCAGGGTCTCACCCGTGCAACCCTCGCTAAAAAAGCCGGTGTTTCGGAGCGCCTGCTCGCATCGCTCGAGCTGGGAGATGCCACGGGTATTCGGCTCGACAAGCTGCTGGCGGTTTTCGGTGCTCTCGGACTGGCACTAGTTGCTCAAGGGAATATCGACGACACGAAACATGAGCAGCCAACCGACGCCCCGCATGCCGATTTGCAACCTTGTAGCACCCCCAGGTGCCATCACACTCAACGTCTTCACCATCGCAACCGACGCGGCGCAGCCATTCCAGCTCTTCCAGATACCCCCTTTACGGCCGAGCTCTACGACAAGGCCTTCGCCGATTTCGCCATGTCCAATCTCGGAGTCTCGATTGCCGCAAGCGCATCTGCCCAAACCAAGCCCGAAGGGAGATAGCCAATGGCCAGAAAAACGCTTCGGACTATTATTTGCGGCGTACCCGCAGGAACGCTCATGCAAGATGAGAGCGGTCTAGTCAGTTTTGCCTACGATCAAGATTATGACGGGCCAGCCCTATCGACCAACATTCCCGTATCAAATCGCACATACGGCCAACAGGTCATGAATCCGTACTTGTTTGGCCTTCTGCCCGACAGCGAGGACCAACGAAAAGCGATTGCCGCCGAATTCGACGCCAGGCCCAATAATCCCGTTGCGCTGCTCAGCCATATCGGACTCGACTGTCCGGGCGGAGTGCAGTTTTGCGCCGAAGAAGATATCGACGCCGCCTTGCATCGCACTGGCGAATACCGCCCTATAGACGACCACGAGATTGCCTTGCGCCTCAAGTCGATCAGGGATGACCGCGAGGCATCGTGGATGGGCCTAGATGAAAGTTGGTCACTTGGAGGCAACCAGGGCAAGTTCGCACTCGCGCTCATAGACGGTCGCTGGTGCGAATGCGTAGGTTCCTCGCCCACGACGCATATTTTCAAAAATGGCGTTATCGGATTTAAACTTGAAGCTCTTAATGAGTTTGTCTGCATGAAAAGCGCCCAGCGCGCGGGTATCGCAACGGCGAACGTTGAGTATCGCTTATTTGAGGACGAACCCGCCCTCATTGTTGAACGCTATGACCGTGTGAAAGCCAAAGACGGAACAATCATGCGTCTACACCAAGAAGACCTCTGTCAGGCCCTTGGAGTGATGCCCGCTCAAAAGTACACGGCAGACGGTGGCCCGACCGCACGCGACATTCAGGAACTCCTCGTCAACACGAGCCATCATCAACTTAACCTGTATCTGTTTACGCAGATACTTTTCTTTAACGCCATCATCGGCGCACCGGACGCGCATGCGAAGAACTATTCCCTGCTTCTTGGAAACGGCAGCACAGCTATGATGGCCCGTATGTATGACGTTGCATCGGGGCTGGCATACGAACGCATGCGGCGAAAAGCGCGCCTTGCCATGAGCGTTGGCGGCGAAAATCGTGTGGGGCGCATCGGTCCAGGCGCTATCCGCCGATACCACGGTATGGGCGACCCCGCGCTGGAGGCGGCGCTCACCGATGCCGGGCTATCCGAGAAGTTTTGCTTTGCGACCATGATGGACCTCGCCTACGAGGTACCCATTTGCATGGAAGAGGTCATGGACGAATACGCCGACCTGCCCGGCATGGCGGACCTGCGCGAGCATATGCTCGGCCCCGTCTGCGAAAACTGCCAGCGCACCCTCGACCTCATCAAGGCGGATATGGGCTAGGTGTCCGTAATCTCCCATTTCCCAAAAGAAGAGAGGAGGCACCCGTCGCAAAAGCTCGGGTGCCCCCTCTCATAATGTCATTTGCAATCCACCAGCACGTGGCTCGGACTGCTGCTAGCGCAACCTTTACGCAGCGAGGCGCTTGAGGACGTCGATGAGCAGCTCGTAGAAGCGCTCGGCAGAAGCGAGCTCCATGCTCTCGTCCGGGGTATGGACATCGGAGAGCGTCGGGCCCACGGCGATGGCGTCCAGGCCGTGCAGGGCCTCGGCAAACAGGCCGCACTCAAGGCCGGCGTGAATGGACTCGATTCGTAGCTCGGAGCCAAAGAGCTCGCGATAGCTCTCGACAAAGATGTCGCGGACCGGCGAATGCTCGGCATAGCTCCAGCCGGGATACTCGAACTCAAACTTGGCGTCGAATCCCAGGACATCGGCCAGCATCTGCAGGCGGTCCTTGAACTCGTTCTGCAGCGAGGTGATCGAGGAGCGCGGGGACAGCATGATCTTGACTTGGTCGTCAGAGGTGGCAACCACGCCGATGTTGGAGGAAACCTCGACGGAGCCGTCGGTGGCGACATTGCGGCGGATCACACCGTTGGGGGCAAGACGCAGAGCGCGAATAAGGGCAAGTGCGGACTTTTCGTCCATGGCCTCGACCTCAGTGTTGTCGGCAATCTCAACCGTGCAGGTAAAGCCGGGGTCGAAGACCTCGAGCTCGGCAGTAACGTCGGCGATGATGCCCTTTGCGATCTGGGCCGCGGCCTCGGCTGCAGCGTGGTCGGCGTAGACCAGCTCGGCCTTGCACTCACGGTTGATGGCGTTGTCCTTGGTGCCGCCGTTAAAGCTAACGATGGCGGGCTCGCCGGCAACCATCAGGCGGTCGATGATGCGGGCCATGATGAGGTTGCCGTTGCCGCGCTCCAGGTTAATATCGCTGCCGGAGTGGCCGCCCAGCAGGCCGGAGATGTCGAGCGTGAGGGCGCTACCGGTCTTGTGCTCGCGCGCGATCGGGCAGGTGTAGGTAACGACGACACCGCCGGCGCAGCTGACGGTAGCAACGCCCTCTTCCTCGGAGTCAAGGTTAATCATGGTGCGGGCGCTAATCTGGGACTTGTCGAGCGTCTCGGCGCCGACCAGGCCGGTCTCCTCGTCGGTGGTGAATACGCACTCGAGGGCGGGGTGAACGATCGAATCGTCATCGAGAACAGTGAGCATCAGAGCGACGGCAATACCGTTGTCGGCGCCCAGAGTGGTGCCGTTAGCGGTGAGGACGCCGTCCTTGACGACCAGGTCGATACCATCAGTCGTAAAGTCGTGCTCGACGGAGCCCAGCTTGTCGCACACCATGTCGATGTGGCCCTGCAGCATCACGGTCGGGGCATTCTCGGCGCCGGCAGATGCGGGCTTGCGAATGATGACGTTGTAGACCTCGTCCTGGTACACATCGAGACCGCGCTCCTTGGCAAACGCGACCAGGAAATCGCTGATGCCCTTCTCGTTGCCAGACCCACGGGGGATCGCGCTGACCTCCTCAAAGAAATGGAACAGCTGGGCGGGCTCGTAACCGGTAATCTTGTAGTCCATGGTGCCTCCTTGGCGCAACTGGTTAGACAGTAAGACATGCGACTTGTATATTCCCAGACTTTGCGTGCATAAACCAGTCGAAAACGCCGAGCGCCCTCGCATCATCGGCTAACGGCGAGGAAACGCCACTTTATCAAGATAAAGCAGGTTAGACGGGCCGTGCCGAAGGGACGTTGGACCCTTCAACCAACTTCAACGCCTGTTGAACATTAATGCATACACCATTGGTATGTTTGATGAGATTTTTGTCCTCTGTCACGACGTAATCGGCATCAATGCGATTGGCGACGCCCAGCATCAGGTCGTCCTCAAAGTCGTTGTGATGATACTTGAACACAAAGGAGTCGAAGACCTCGTCTGCACCGACCGAGGCAATAATCGACTTTTGCCGAATCAGGCGAACGCACGCCCACGCTGTCTCGTCGGCACCGGCGATGGCTTCGGGAGTGAGAGCCCCCTCACGGCGGGCGTCGGCCTTCATCGTCCTTCCCAGAATGTAATAGACGTCTTTGACAGACAGGGAGGACGAGAAGAGGACGATATCCTCCGCTTCCGCCGCGCGAGAAAGGAGCTCGACTATCGGCCTGGTCGCATTCGTGCGAGCGAGAAAGTAATCTAGCCAGACGTTCGTGTCGATCAACAGCTTGAGCACACGTTTCGTTCCGACGCCGCTCATAATTCGATCCAATCGCTGAATCTCTCGCTCATCATTTGATCGTATAACTCGTCGTAATCAAAGGCTTCATCGGGGCTCGGCCTCTGAATCGAGAACCGCTCATAAAAATTCGAAATTAACGCAGCCCCTTCCGAGACGCGGGACGAACTCGCCTTCGATCGTATGTCGTCAGGCAGGACTTCGTCATCATTCTTTTTTGCGACGGGCATATGACCGTTCTCGGTCAAGTACTGCCACAGCTCCCTCACAGCTTGTGACGGCGTCATGCCGATATGCGCCAGCACGGCGTCCCCAGCCTCTTTGAGTTGGCGATCCATGCGCACATTCATCTGGACCGGCCGTGAGTCGAGTACCGATATTGGCATGCTAGCTCCTTCTGCTATACATATTTATATTTCGAGTATAGCACCATTTACTCATATAAAAAGGGGCGCCCCGACAGGAGTGCCCTTCGCAAAGCTATGTTACGCCCTACAGCGCGCCGGAACCGGCTTGCATCATGCCGCCGGGGCCCGAGGTCACGCCGCCGCTCACGGGCGCGGCGTTGCCGGTGTGCGGTGCCGCCGGGGCGGTATCGCCACCGAGCGTGCCCGCCTGACGCGGTGCCGGGATCTCGCCCGTGCCGTGGCTAAAGACAAACTTGCCATCGGCCACGTCGCACAGGACGGTATCGCCCTCGCCCCACTCGCCGGCCAGGAGCTCCTCGGACAGCGGGTCCTCGATGAGCTTTTGAATGGCGCGGCGCAGCGGACGCGCACCGTTGGTGAGGTCGGTGCCCTCGGCCACGATCTTGTCATAGGCCGCATCGGTGAGCTTGATGTTCATGCCGTTGGCAATCAAACGCTGACGCAGATCGTCCACCAGCAGGTGCGCAATCTTGGTGAGATTCTCGCCCGAGAGCTTCTGGAACACCACAATATCGTCGATACGATTGAGCAGCTCGGGGCGGAACAGGCGCTTGAGCTCGCCCATCGCACGGCCGCGGATCTCGCTCGACGTGAGACCCTGCTCACCGGTGGTGCCAAAACCGACGCTCGCATCCTGCGCGATCTCGCGGGCGCCCACGTTGGACGTCATGATGATCACGGTATTGCGGAAGTCGACCGTCTTGCCCTGGCTATCGGTCAGGCGGCCCTCCTCCAGCACCTGCAACAAAATGTTGAAGATGTCGGGGTGTGCCTTCTCGATCTCGTCGAACAGCACGACCGAGTACGGATGACGGCGAACGGCCTTGGTGAGCTGACCGCCCTCGTCGTGGCCCACGTAACCCGGAGGGCTACCGATGAGCTTGGAGACCTCGAACTCGCTGCCGAACTCCGACATGTCGAAGCTGATGAGCGCGTCCTTGCTGCCAAAGAGGTACTCGGCGAGCGTCTTGGCGAGCTCGGTCTTGCCTGTGCCGGTGGGACCCAGGAAGATAAAGCTGCCGCCGGGACGACGCGGGTCCTTGAGCGGCGAGCGGCTGCGGCGCACGGCCTTGGCGACGGCCTCGACTGCCTCATCCTGGCCGATGATGCGCGTCTTGAGCACGCTTTCGGTCTGCAGCAGGCGCCGGCTCTCGCTCTCGGTGAGCGAGGAAACCGGCACGCCAGAGGTCACGGACACGATGTCGGCAATCTGACTCACATCGATGGTGAGCGGGCTGGCGTCGAGCTCAGCGGTCCAGGCAGCCTTGGCCTCGGCGAGCTCAATCTCGGCGGCCTTCTGCTGCTCGGTAATCTCGGCGGCCTTGTTCATGTCGTCGCCCTCGGTGGCCTCCTGCGCGGCAGCCTTGAGCTCCTCTATGCGATGCTCGGCCTCGCGCACCGGCTCGGGCGCGCGATTCGCGGCGATGCGAGCGCGGGCACCGGCCTCGTCGATGAGGTCGATGGCCTTATCGGGCAGGAAGCGATCCTGGATGTAGCGGTTGGAAAGGTTCGCGGCGGCCTCGATAGCACCCTGCGTATAGCGAACATGGTGATGCTCCTCGTAGCGCGGCTGAGTGCGGTCAGGATCTTGACCGTGTCCTCGACGCTCGGCTCCTCGACATCGATGGTCTGGAAGCGACGCTCGAAGGCCGGGTCCTGGTGAGGTACTTGCGGAATTCCTCGGCCGTGGTGGCACCGATAATCTGAAAGGCACCGCGCGCGAGCACGGGTTTGAGCATGGAGCTCGCGTCGATGGAGCCCTCGGCAGAGCCGGCACCGATGATGGTGTGCATCTCGTCGATAAACAGGATGACGTCGTCGGCTTCGGTGGCCTCCTGAATCACGTTCTTGAGGCGCCTCAAACTCGCCGCGATACTTGGCGCCCGCCACGAGGCCCGGCAGGTCGAGCGTCCAGATATTCTGGTTCATGAGGTTCTCGGGCACGTTGCCGGCTGCAATCTGCTGAGCCAGGCCCTCGACGATGGCCGTCTTGCCCACGCCGGGTCGCCCAGAATGAGCGGGTTGTTCTTGGTGCGGCGCGAAAGAATTTCCATCATACGCTGGACTTCCTTTTCGCGACCAATTACAGGGTCGAGCTCGCCGTCGCGCGCCTTCTGCGTGAGGTTGGTCGCGAACTGCTTAAGCGTATCGGTGCCACCCCCTTTTGCTGAGAGGTATCCGAGCCGCTAAAGAACGGCAGGCCCGCACCGGGACGACCAGCACCGGCGCCGGCGAGCGGACGCTTCTTGTCCTGGTCCTTGGCGGTGAGTTTCTCGATAGCCTTTTTGATGGAGGCGGACGACACACCCAGGCGCATGAGGATGTCCATGGCCATGCCGTTGCCCTCTTCGACGATACCGATCAGCAAGTGCTCGGTCGACACGTAGGTCTGGTTGTTCTCGCGCGCCACGCGGAATGAACGCTCCATCACGCTAATGACGAGCGGCGTAAAGGCGAGCTTGGCCGCCTCGGTCTCCTCACTGGGCTCGGGAACCGTGGTCTGACCTCTTTGAGAGTATCCATGATGTCATCATAGGAGATGTCGAGCGAACGCAGCGCCTCGGCGGCAATGCCCTCGTCCTCCTTGGCAAGCGCGAGCAGCAGGTGCTCGGTGCCCACCTTATTTGAATGAAGATCGAGCGCTTCTTGCTTGGCCATGGACATGACCTTACGCGCACGATCGGTAAAACGGTCTAACATGCTAGTTCCTCTTAGACGAGCTAGTTTTTTCAAACGCAAAGCGCCGCCCCGCGGCAGCGCTTTGGTCTCTTTACCCATATGGAGTATATGTTAACAGCTGGAGGAATATCTATAAACCCGGATCACATGAATGCAGGTTATGACCGCATCGCGGGACTCACCGCGCGATGCGCGACGGGCGCCCCGCAAGAGAAACCCTAGACGTCTTTCACCACGTCGGGACTCGTCGCACGCGATGCGCGATAGGCATCGGCCTCCTTGGAGACGCGTTCGAGCAGCTCGGATGTATCGACGCCCTCGACTTGCGCGACCGTTTCAACCGTCTGCATGGCGACCGCCCTCAGGTACGCGCACGCGCTGTCCCCCAGCTGCTCGAGGTCTATCTCCTCGCCGCCCTCCCGGGCAAAGCCGACCGCCATCACAAAGCCCATGATGCCCGAGACCAGAAAGCCCACCGCAAAGCTCGAATCTGCCTTGAGCTCTTCTCCGTCGGGGTGGACGATCTCTCTCACGCGGTCGATGATGATCGTATGGATGCCCTGCACGACCTGCTCGGCGGCACCCGCCCTCATGGTGATGACGATGCGCCGCAGCAGGCAGCGGACGTCGCGCCGGTCGAACGCCGAAAGGTCGCCCTCGCTCGAAAAATGCCAGAGGGCATCGGTGATAAGCTCGTTATCCTGCAGCAGCTGGGTCATGGCGATGGCGACGAGTTCATCGAAATCGTGAAAATAGTAGTAAAACGTTCCGCGATTGCACTGGGCGGCGCGGGTCACCTCGCCAACCGACAGCTCGAAGATGCTGTTGTTCTCGATGAGCTCCCAAAACGCCTCGATGATACGGGTGCGCGCATCGGGCGCATCGGCGTCCTTACGCGGTCTCGCCATGCGCCTCACCGCACCCCTGCGCCTTGGCGTTCATGATGAGCATCTGAAGACGGTTCTCCACGTTGGCGAAGCTCACGTCGGGATCGTAGTCGAGCGGCAGGAACTGCGCCGTGGGATACTGCTCCTTGAGCGCATGGATGAGCCCGCGCCCCACGACATGGTTGGGCAGACACCCGAACGGCTGCAGGATCACGAAGTTGCGGCAGCCGCGCTTGGCGTGCTCGAGGATCTCCGCCGGAATCAGCACGCCCTCGCCCGCATCGAACGTATGGTGCAGGATCTTATCGCTCGCGCGCACGAGCTCGGGCATGCGCGTCGGCGGCTCGTAGAGCGGGCTCGCCGCGCCCAGGCGGTCGCAACGGTCGTGCGCGAGCTCGAACAGGTTGTCCGCCGTGGCGTACCAGGCCTTTTCGGGCAGCGACAGATCGACGTGGAACTCGCGCGACTGCGCATGCTTGTAGAAATAGGTCTTGCGGATCACGTCGGTCATGCGCGCCTCGATGACCTCGAGCCCGTTGTCCTCGAGGTAGCGCTCGATCTCGTGGTTGGCGCCGAGATGGAAATTGAGCAGGTACTCGCCCACGATGAGAACGGTCGGATGCGGGTTCGAGCGGTCGTACGGAACGGCGTCCATGATCGCAAGCGCGCGTTTGAAGCCCGTCGCCTGGCCTCTCAGCCCGGAGCGCTCCATGCCCTCGATAACCTCATCGAGCGCGCGGTCGAACGCAGCGTCCGCCGCGCCCTTCTCGAGCTCGTAGGGACGGATGCGCCTAAGCATGGCCTCGAGGGCATCGATCATGGGAAGACCGTAGGCGATCTGGATGCTCGGGCCAAGGCCGAGCTTGAAGCCCGGATGCGCATTGTGGGCATCGACGTCGTCGTTGGTGAGCACCGGGACATAGTCGTATCCCGCGTCGTCGAGCGCGCGGCGCAGCAGGGGCATGTAGTGCGTCAAGCGGCAGTCGCCGATATACTTGCCAGTCACCACGGCGACGTCGTGCGGGTCGTACTTACCGCTCTTGAGTGCCGCGAGCGCCTCGCCGATCACGATTTGCGCGGGGAAGCAGATGTCGTTAGTGCACATAGCGTTTGCCCAGGCGGATGGCATCCTCGCGCCCGATATCAAGGGCCTCGGCGCGCACGCCCTGATTGCGCATCGCCGCGGTCATGAGCCTGCAGAACGCATGGGAGGTGTTGGGGACCAGCGCGATCTTGTCGTGCCGGTCGCGCTTGGTGTACTTGACCTTATACGGGTCGTCGAGCGGATGGACCGCGTGCACCCGGGCGCCCTCGGCACGCTCCTCCGCGCGACGACGGTTGACCGACTCGATAAACGAACGCACGCGAATGCCCATGGGACCGGCGACGTCGCTCTCATCGAGCTTGATCATCATCGGAACCTTGGAGCCCATCTCGCCCATCATGCGCGCGATCTCGTCGGTGAGATACGCATCGTGGCCGCAGCCGAAGCTGCCCATCTGCACGAGCTCGAGCTCGGGCGTCGATGCGACGATGACCGCGCACGACAGCATGCGCGCATGGTAGTTGTTCACGATGTCGATGCGACTGTTGGAAAGATCGACGTTGCAGACCCCCGGCACCGCATCGGGCGTCAGCACGGGGATGCCGCGCTCAGAGAAGAGCTTGGGCAGCCCGTGGTTGACCAGCGGGTCGTTGTGGTACGGGCGCGAAGCGATCACCACCGCGTAGCCGCCGTCCTCGCGCACGTTCTCGAGCACCTGCCTGCCGCGCAGCTGCAGCTGGTTCTCAAACGTCTCCTGCGCGCGGTCCGCCTGCTCGGTCGCCTTGGCAACCAGGTCGGCATCGATATCGAAGGTCTCCTTGCACCACGCCTTGAGCTGGCGGTTTCGGTCGCCCTCGTCGTACCAGTGGAACAGCGGCGTATCGAACGGAACGCCGAAACGCTCCTCCGGGTTATCGGAATTGCGCATCACGTAGGGGTATCCCTTTACGACGGCGCACATCCACTCGCTGGTAGAGGCGGTGTTTTCGGTGGGCACCGTCGTGATGATGGGCATGAAGATGCGGTCGACGCCGGCGTCGACGAGATTGCGGATGTGCCCGTGGACGAGCTTGGCCGGGAAGCACACGGTGTCGGATGTGACGTGCGCCAGACCGCGCTCGTACATCGCCTTGGTGCTGCGTCCCGAGACGCGCACCTTAAAGCCGAGCGTGCTGAAGAACGTCGACCAGAACGGCATGGTGTCCCAGAACTCGAGCACACGGGGAATGCCGATCGTGACATCGCGCCCCCCCGCTGACGGGAACCGTGGGGTACGACTCGAACAGCAGCTTCTCGCGGTCGACAAAGAGATTGGGGGCAGCCGCGGTCCGGTCGCGCCCCGTGCCGGGTGCCTGTGCCTCGCAAGCACCCTGCGGACGCAGCTCCTCCGCCGCGGGAACCTCGCGCACGAGCTCATCCCATGAGATGGCGCCGCCGCGCGGGCAGCGATTGCCCGTGACGTAAAGCGAGCCGTCGCCAAATGCCACGACCGCGCGCTGGCAGCGGTTGTTGCACCGACGGCAGGTAACGCCGCCGAACTCGCGATGCTCGAAGCGCTCCACGGCATCGAGCCCGATAAACGACGTGCCGGCGTCGCCCTTGCGGCATTCCTCGCGCGCGAGCAGGGCGATACCGATAGCGCCCATCAGCCCCGGGTGGGGCGCACGCGTGACGGGTTTGCCCAGATACTGCTCGAATGCGCGCAGCACCGCGTCGTTTCGGAACGTGCCGCCCTGGACAACGACTTTGTCGCCCAGACGGTTGAGATTTGAAACGCGAATGACCTTGGTGAACACGTTCTCGATAATCGAACGGCAGAGACCGGCCATGATGTCGCCCGGACCCTTACCGCGCCGCTGCTCGGAAACGACGCTGCTGTTCATGAACACCGTGCAGCGGCTGCCGAGAACGGCGGGGGCTTTGGACGAAAATGCCTCGGTCGCGATATCCTCAACGGCTATTCCGAGGTTTTTGGCAAAACCCTCGAGGAACGAGCCGCAGCCCGCAGAGCACGCCTCGTTGACGACGATATCGGTCAGCACGCCGTGGTTGAGCCAGATGGCCTTCATATCCTGTCCGCCGATGTCGAGCACGAAGGTCGCATCGGGAACGCATGCGCACGCGGCGCGGGCGTGCGCGACCGTCTCGACCGTATGGTAGTCGGCGTGGAACGCGCGCGCGAAAAGCTCCTCGCCGTATCCCGTGGTGCCCACGGCATCGATCGCAAGCGTGACTCCCGCTGTCTCCCAGCGGTTCTTCAAGCTGACAAGACCCTGTTGGGCGACGTCGAGCGGTCTGCCGTTATTAGACGCGTAGAACGAATCGACAAGCTCACCCGCCTCATCGACCAGGGCGAACTTGGTCGTCGTGCTCCCCGAATCGATACCGAGCGCCACACGCACCGTCTCTCCGGGCGCATACGCATCCGGACCCTTTGCCGGCGTCTCTTTGCCATGGCGTGCCGTAAAATCCGCCTGCTCGGCAGGTGTGGCAAAAAAGGGCTGGGCAAGACGTCCCTCCCCGCTTGCGGGCGCGACCGTCTCGAGCTTATCCAGCCGGACAAAAGCGTCGGGAAGGTCGATCGGTTGGGACGATGCGAACATGTCGGTCAGCGACAGGGCGGCACCGCGCGCGACCATGATCTGCGGATCGCGCGGGACGATAACCTGATCGTCCGATAGATTCAGTTGCTCCCGGAACACGCGGACCAGTGTGGGGTTGTAGGCGAGCGTACCGCCCTCGAAGATTACCGGCGGCTCGATGTCGATACCCTGGGCCAGACCGCCGATCGTTTGGCGGGCGACCGCGTGAAGCGCCGAAAGCGCCAGGTCGGTGGTAGGAATGCCCTCGTTGAGCAGCGGCTGGATATCGGTCTTTGCGTACACGCCGCAGCGGCCCGAGACCTCGTGGACGGTCGTTCCCCGGTTTGCGAGCTGCTCGAACTCGCCCGATTCGGTGCCGACCCCCATGAGCTTTGCCATCTCGTCGATAAATGCACCGGTACCGCCTGCGCACGAGCCGTTCATGCGCATGTCGGCAACCTCGATGTCTCCCTTATCGTTGGTGCGGAAGAAGATCATCTTGGCGTCTTGGCCGCCCAGCTCGATGGCGCAGCGCGTCTGCGGATAGAACCTGCTGATCGCGAGCGCGTTGGCGACCACCTCCTGAACGTACGAGGCGCCCAGCGCGGTCGCGATATCGCGCGCACCCGAGCCGGTCACCGCAACGCGCAGTGACTCATGGGGAAAGCGCTCGGCGAGCTCGCCGAGCATGGCGCGCACGCTCGCTGTCTGACACGCCCCGTGGCGGCGATATCCCCACCACGCCTCGGTCATATCCTCGTGCATCGCGTAAACTTTGGTCGTCGTCGACCCTACGTCCAGTCCTACTAGCAACGCCATAATGCTCCGTCTCTCGCATTTTTCCCGCTAGAGATATACCACTCTACGTAATACAACAGACTGTTGTATTTAAACTCCGTATAAAAAGCGGCTGCCGAAACGCTTCAGCAGCCGCCGAATGCACCAACAGATTGTTCTGCGCGCTAGCACGTCGGGCAACGGAGCAGCACGGGCCCTCCGGTCATGCGCACCGCTCACGCCCGCGATGTCGCCGAGAGAGCTATCCACGCTTAGGGCTCCAACCAAGCAAGTCGCCCGCGCTCAGCAGATCCCTAAGCGAGCTACTCGCACTCAGGAGCCATAGCCTGCTCCAAGAGCTCGGCATGCTCCTCCTCGAAAACCGTCCCCACAGGGAAGGCGCGACGGAAGACGAAGCGGGAAATCGGACCGGCTACCAAAAGGTTCCACGGCAGCGCCATCACAAAATTATGCGGGATGTTGATCATCCAGATCGCGGGCACGGAATACAGGTTCGCAAGGATGCCGCCGGGCATGTGCGTCAGACCCTCACAGGCACCGTACAGCGACATGATGATGACCATGGGAACGACCATGCAGGAGCTGACGGCGAGCGTCATGGCAAGTGGCGAGCTCTTGCCCGGCGTGACCAAGTACTTAAAGGCGAAACCCTTGGCGAGCGGGCTGGCGACGAACCAGTCGCAGCACATGGCAAAAATGTAGGCAACGGGGAAGCCGAGCCACGCAGCGGCAACGACCTCGCCGTTGATGGCCCCGTGCTGCAGGGCAACGTTGTAGATGCTCATCCAGAGCACCATGCAAAAGCACATGATAAAGGTGAACAGCAGGCTCTCTCGTTTGTTGATAGGCATGAAGGGCAGATTCCTTTCTGTGTTACGCCGCGGCACCACGCAAAAAAACGGGCGGGCAAGATGGAGCTGTTGGGACTTCATCTCGCCCGCCCGTGTTACGCGCGTCTGCGACTACTTATGTGGTGGAACTACCCTAACACGAACGGCGCGCGCTTCGTAAGCGTTGAGTTTGTGGAGATGCAGGGCACCAAAACCCCCGACCCCATAAGTTGCGGTGGAATACGGACTGTTTTGACCCTTTAAGCAACAATTCAGTCCCTATTTCACCGCAACTCATTTGGTGCAAAGTAACCTGTCCCCTTGTACCAATTAGCTGGTGTGGCGCCAGCGAGGGTCGGTGAGCGTACGCGCCACACCCAGTCCAACGGGCAGAAACGCTACGATGAGCACTGCGCGCACAAACCAGCCGAGCATATTGACCGTGTCGAAGGTGCACATGTAATACATCGAGCGATACAGATACAAGCCCGGCACCATAATGACAATCGAAGGCACCGTGAGGGCGATGCGCGGGTAGGTGAGCTTGACTTCAGCCAAGCTTGCGAGCAGCCCCGATACCAGCGCGCCGATAAACGCTGCTGCCTCGGGAGGCATTCCCGTGCTGAGGCCCAGGAAGGGAATCATCGTCGGCGCATCGACAAGGGTCAGACGCAGGGTATTGGACACGGCGCCGATCAACCCAGCTGCCGCGGCCATCTTTACCGGGCTGTTGAACATCACCGAGAAGCCGAATACGCCAACGAAGCTCATCACCACGCGCAGGAGCGTAAGGGCAAGCGGCGAAAGGCCCAGTGGGGCAAAGTCGTCCGGCGCCAGGCCAACACACTCGGCAACCATCCAACCTACGAGGGTCGCCATCACAATAATCGATACGGCATATGAAAGGCGCTCGATACCGCTTCGCATGTCGAGCTTAGCGATGTCGAGGCCTGCCGTAATGAGTGGAAAGCCGGGAATCACAAAGAGCATGGCGCCGATATAGCCTTCTTGGTGCGACATTGCCCCCGGTATGACCTGGCCAAGGCCGAGCAATGCCAGCAGATACGAAACGCAAGCGAGCGCAACGCCGGTCGTCAGCGCGCTGAACTGACCAAGGCCTTGCTTGAGAATATGGGAGCGGGCAAAGTTGCCGACACCCGCGCCCACGAACGCGCAGGCCATCTCGATAGGGCCGCCGCCGAGCAAAAAGACGAAGGCGCCGCAAGCACAGGCTGCCGCAAGGCCCTGTTGCCAGGGAGAGTAATCAGGCTTTGAGCTCTCAACGGTCCTGAGCATCTCGTGATACTCGTGTACCGTGAAGCGACGACCATAGGTCTCGATTTCCTTGAGGAAACTCTCCATCATCCAAATGCGATGGGTATTGACTCCCGTTGTGGGCAGGCTGACAACCTCGTTAAAGCAGTGGCCATCTTCGATGCAAGTGCACTCAAACGACAGAAGACTCAGGTCGACGTGAATCGTGACGCCGAGTACGGCAGCAACACGATTCATGGTATCGCGCACGCGCCAGGCACCTGTTCCGCTTGCCAGCATAAGCATGCCGGTGCGGCAGATGATGGATGACTTATCGGTGAGTGGCGCATCGACGGCAAGCTCATCGCCTGCCGTCACGATCTGGTGCCAGTCAGTTTTCATATGGAGCGCGCCGACACGAACGCCGTGGTGCATGGGGGCTCTCGAAAGCAGCGAGTCAAGGCGCGAAGGCTGTGGGGGCTCCGCTGATCCGACCTCGTCCTCGTCGGGCTCTTCATCAATAAGGTCGAAAGTATCGAGCGCCGCCGGCTCGCGACGGTCGATCAATTCCTCGTCCTCATCATCAAAGTAGTTGAACTGATCGAGCATGTCCTCTTCGATTGCACGCTCGCTCGCGTCGTCCATCCCGGTGCTCCCTTCCTGTCGACTAACCCCCATCCTAGGCAGCAACGGCTAAAGGAAACATAAAAGAGACGACTGTCATGCGAACCATGCGCTCAATAGCCAATGACTACATCTGGACCAAGGTAACGCCGATGCTTTGGCAACGACAGACACTATGACCCAATCCGAGGGCACTAAAAAGATAGGAGCCCCCGCTCGTGACCGCGGGTCGGGGCTGCGACAATGATGTTGAAGTGCCATAGGCGCAGCCGCGCCGCAACGAGGTTGGGAGGCTCCCATGCCAAAGTATTCTACCGCGTTCGGGATGGACGTCCACCTGAGGTCGACCACCGTCTGCGCCCTCGACGCGGACACCGGCGAGGCCGTGACGAGGAGGTTCCCCGGCAACCCCTGGGGCGAGATCGCCGGGTGGATGGATGGGTTCCCCGGGCCGTCGCTCGCGGCCTACGAGAGCGGCTACCTCGGCTTCGCCCCGCAGCGGGAGCTCGCCGGGCTCGGCGTCGAGTGCGTCGTCGCCGCGGTCTCGAAGATCCCCAGGTCGGCCGCCGACTCGGCCTCCAAGAACGACAGGAACGACGCCGCCAGGATGGCCAAGGCGATACTCGCCCACGACATCTCCCCCGCATGGGTCCCCTCCCCCGAGGTCGAAGGCATCAGGGACCTCGCCGGCGCCTACGACGGGGCGACCGCGCGCCTGGCGACCGCCAAGCAGCGGCTGCTCGCCTTCCTCGCAAAGCGGGGGTTCGTCTACGGCGGCACCACGCCCGCCGGTAACCCGAGGAAGTACTGGACCTACGACTTCCTGAGGTGGCTCGACAAGGTCAGGCCGGAGGACGATGGCGGGGTTCGGACGCTCGCCGCCCTGAGGAACGAGGTCGAGGCCGCGGCGGAGGCCCGGGCGGACCTGCTCTCCGAGTACAGGGCCGCCGTGGATGCCAGCCCGATCGCCGCGGAGGTGGCCGCCCTCCAGTCGATCAAGGGCTGCGCCTTCGCGCTGGCCGCGGCCTTCTCGGCCGAGGTCGGCGACTTCACGAGGTTCCGTTCCGGAAGGCAGGTCACGGCCTATTTCGGCCTCGCGCCGAGTCAGAGGTCGAGTGGCGACTCCGTGCGGCTCGGAGGCATCAGCGGTGCGGGCAACGCGCTCGTGAGGAAGCTGGCCGTTGAGGGTTCATGGTGCTACGCCGCGGCACGGCACCAGCCGAAGCTCATGCCAAGGGACACGGGCGTGCCCCTCGAGATAAGGATGCACGGGAGGAAGGGGTCCGAGCGGCTCCTGCGGCGGCGCGAGGAGATGCTCGCCCGCGGCGTGCCCGCGGCGAAGGCCAACGCGGCCACCGCGGCCGAGCTCGTGAGGTGGCTCTGGGCCCTCGGCATGATGTGCCGGGAGGGCGCGGAATAGACACAGCCCCCGTCCCGGCGAGCCGGGCGGCCTTCGGGGATACCCCCTATTTCGCTGTGCGCGCGGAGCCCTCCGCATGCGCCTCGACAGACTTGGGGAACCCCGCCGAAGGAATGGAGTGCGGGCCGACAGAACGGTATCCGCGGATATGAGACTGAGCCGAAGGCGTCGATGACATGCCGGGGGCGGACCGGGACGGGTTAACGGCAGGCCCCGCCGACCGATTGCAAGCGGTCGGCGGGGCCATTGTGGCTCTTGACAGCGGATTGGGTCATATGAGCGAAAGCCCGCCAGAGCGAGCAAGGTGCCTTGAAACAAGGCGGCATTGACCTTCTGGTCATGCCGCCGAAGTTGAAAGGCAGATTGCCGCTCTGGCGGGTTTGCAGCGTCAACTGGTTACGCGGTTCGTAGAACCGCGTAACTAATTAGTACATCTTTGCGCCGGCAGGGATGGAAGCGTCGAGCTGAATCAGGTTGAGACGCTCCTCGCCCTCCTCCTCGTGGATAGCGCTGATGAGCATGCCGCAGCTGGGAATACCCATCATCTTGCGCGGAGGCAGGTTGGTGATGGCGAGCAGGGTCTTGCCGACCAGGTCCTCGGGCTCATAATAATCGTGAATACCGGAGAGGATGGTGCGATCGGTACCGGTGCCGTCATCGAGCGTAAAGTTCAGCAGCTTCTTGGACTTCTTGACGGCCTCGCATGCCTTGACCTTCACGGCGCGGAAGTCGCTCTTGGAGAAGGTATCGAAGTCGACGAACTCCTCAAATAGCGGCTCAACGGCAATCTTGGAATAATCAACCGTGGGCTTGAGCGGCTTGACGAAGGGGCTCGCGGTGTTGCCGGCCTCGGCAGCCTTGGCAGCGGCGGCACCGGACTGGAAACCCTTCTCGGGCTTCATGTGCGGGAACAGCAGCACGTCGCGGATGGAAGCCTGGTTGGTGAGCAGCATGACCACGCGGTCGATACCGATGCCGATGCCGCCCGCGGGAGGCATACCGTACTCGAGGGCGCGCACGTAATCCTCGTCGTACTCCATGGCCTCGTCGTCGCCGCCGGCCTTCTCGGCCATCTGGGCAGCGAAGCGCTCGGCCTGGTCGACCGGGTCGTTGAGCTCGGAGAATGCGTTGGCGTACTCGTGGCCGGCGATGACCAGCTCAAAGCGATGGGTCAGGCGCGGGTCATCCACAAAGCGTTTGGCAAGCGGGCTAACCTCGATGGGGTAATCGCACACGAAGGTGGGGTTGACGATGGTGTCCTCGCCCAGCTCGTCATAGATCTCGGCGATGATCTTGCCGGCGGTCCACTCGGGCTTGATCTCCAGGCCCTTCTCGCGTGCGGCGGCAGCAAGCTCCTCGACCGGCGTGTCGATGGTGACCTGCTTGCCGAGCACGTCCGAGACGATGTCGGTCATGGGACGGCTTGCCCACTCACCGGACAGATCGATGGTCTGACCCTGGTACTCGATGACCTCGGGGTTGCCGATAGCCTTGTTAGCGGCCTTAATGACACCCTGGGCGAGTGTCTTCATGCCCTCGAGGTCGGAGAAGGCACGGTAGGCCTCCATCGTGGTGAACTCGGGGTTGTGGGTAAGGTCCATGCCCTCGTTACGGAAGATACGGCCGATCTCGAACACGCGCTCAAAGCCGCCGACGATGCAGCGCTTGAGGTGCAGCTCGGTGGCGATACGCAGGTAGCACTCCTGATCGAGCGCGTTGAAGTGCGTGATGAACGGCTTGGCAGTAGCTCCGCCCTGGATGGTCTGCAGGATAGGGGTCTCAACCTCCATGTAGCCATCGGACTCCATAAAGCGGCGGAACGTGGAGAGGATCTGCGAGCGCTTGCGGAAGGTCTCGCGAACGTCGTCGTTGGCGATCAGGTCGACATAGCGCTGACGATAGCGGGTCTCCTTGTCGGAGAGGCCGTGGAACTTCTCGGGCAGCGGGCGAACGGCCTTGGACAGCAGCGTCGCGCTCTTGGGGGCAACGGAAAGCTGGCCGCGCTTGGTGCGCACGACCACGCCGGTCACGCCCAGGATATCGCCCAGGTCGAGGGCCTTGAGCGTATTCCAGGCGGCCTCGTCCATATCGTTGATGCGGCAGAACAGCTGGATCTCGCCGGTCGCATCGCGCACGACGATGAACATGATCTTGCCCTGACCGCGCTTGGCGACCACACGGCCGCCGATCTTCACGACGTCCTCGGTGTCCTCGCCATCGGCGAGCTCGGCATACTTAGTCTCGATGTCGGCGACGTAGTCCTCAATCTCGGAGTGCTCGGGATACGGGTTCTGGCCCGCCTCGAACAGGGAGGCACGCTTTGCCAGGCGGGTGGCGCGCTCGTCGTTGAGCGTCGATGCCTGATCGGCGGCGTTCTGGTTCTCTGCCATAGTTAGCTCCTCAAACTAAAAACGCTCCCAGGATTCGGTCCCAGGGAGCGAAAAACATACCTTTACGCGGGACCGTGGTCTAGCGTGCGATCTTGGCGATGGTGTAGATGCGGGTCTTGCCGGAAGGCGTAACAACCTCGACGGAGTCGCCCTCGCCATGACCAATGATGGCGTGGCCGACCGGAGACTCGTTGGAGATCTTGTGATCGAGCGAGTTGGTCTCGGTGGTACCGACAAGCGTGACCTCGATGAGCTCACCGTTGGGGTCGACCAGGGTAACAGTCGAGCCAATGGAGACGGTCAGGTCGCCCGTGCTGGCAGCGATCTGAGCGTTGGCGAGAATAGCCTGGATCTCGGCGATACGAGCGGCGTTCTGGGCCTGCTTGTCCTTGGCGGCATCGTACTCGGAGTTCTCCGAAAGGTCGCCGAACGCGCGGGCTTCCTTGATGTCCTCGACGATCTCCTTGGCGTAATCGCCCTCACGCCAAGCGAGCTCCTCGACGAGCTTCTGGCGACCCTCAGCGGTCAGTACGATCTGGCTTGCGTCCATACGGATATCTCCCCAACTATGATGTAACGATCAACTGTCAACAAAAACGAAAAAGACCGGCTAGCCTGCGGGCAAGCCGGTCAGGTGCTCACCCAAAGGGATGGGACTACTCTGCGTCCGCGTCGCTGTCCTCTGCCTTCCTTTTTGCTTGGCAGCAGCGAGCTTGGCCTCGAGCTCTGCGATCTCCTTTGTCCTCCTTGGACTCCTCGACCACAACGTCCTCGGCCTGCTTGGTTTCGCCCTTATCGTCGCCCTCCATACCCTCGCGGATATTCTTGACGGTAGAGCCGAGGGACTTACCGAGCTTCGGCAGGTTCTTAGGCCCAAAGATAATCAGGACAACAACGAGAATAATGATGAGCTCAGGAGCCCTCAGTCCAAACATGTAGACCTCCACAATACAGCGAGACAAGCTCGAATGAGTATACCGCGGGTATCGCGGTATCACAACAATAGCTAAAAAAAGGGACCGCAAGAAGCGGTCCCTCCTCATGCTCTGGTCGGGTTGACTGGATTTGAACCAGCGACCCCTGCGTCCCGAACGCAGTGCTCTACCAAACTGAGCCACAACCCGTTAGCTCGACTATAGTAACAAAGATTTCCGTCGTGTGCTAGAGAAATTTTTACTTCTTTGGCACTTCGACGCGAACCGTGTTGGGAATGAACTGCGTCGCGCAGGACCACCAGCCGTTTTGCTGGGCAGCGTCGGCAAGCCTTTCGGCCGTGACGGCGGTGTCGCAAATGGCAAACGAGCAGGCACCCGATCCGCACACATCTACAGCAACGGTGCCATCCTGTTTATGCAGCCAGTCGAGGACCGTTTGAATCTGCGGCTCCATCTGTGCGGAAATGACACCCAGGTTGTTATGGATGAGCGCATATGCCGTCTCGGCATCACCAGCACGCAAGGCAGAAGCCATCGCGCCGGGCTTGTCCGCAGGCACCGGGGCCTCGTCAAAACGTCGATAGGCCTCAATTGTCGAAACGCTCGCCTCGCGCGGCTTGACCAACACGACGGGCGTCGCGGGCAGCGCGGGTACTCAGTTGCCAGCACGTCTCCCCCACCTACGTAGAACGCAGGGCTCGCGTGCAAAAAGAACGGGACGTCAGCACCAATGCCGCGCGCGATGTCGTCGAGCACGGGGTGGGTGCGATCAATGCCCCAGAGCTCCGCCAAGGCGACAATGACCGCGGCCGCATCTGTCGAGGGGCCGCCCAAGCCGGCGCACAATGGAATGCGCTTCTCAATCGTCACGCAGATGTTTGCCTCGCGACCATAATGCTCGGCCATAGCAACCGCAGCCCGATACGCCGTATTCTTTTGCATGGGAAAATCTGATGCTGGAACCGTCTGGACGGTCAGCGCCTGCGCCGGCGTGACCGTCACGGTATCGGAAAGACCGACGGCCGCCATCAGGGAATCGACCCTGTGGTAGCCGCGGTCATCGCGCTCGGTATGAACCCCCAGGTAGAGGTTAATCTTTGCCGGCGCGGAAAGAGTCAGGGACCGATCGGTCACCGTTAGTGCTCCTCGAGCTGATTGCCGAGCGGGGTAAAGATATGCTCGCCGCTCTCGGGGTCGAACAGCTCGACCTGACCGGTGAGGACATCGATATACTGGTAGGACTGACGCGACTTACGGCCGCGGCGCTCGTCGACCTCGACAATGAAGACGGCGGGGTGGACGCTCTTGATGGTGCCCATGCGCTCGACGACGCGGGTGCGGCCCATGTTGGCCTTCACCTTGACGCGATCGCCCACCATATCGGTCAGCTTCTCGTGGATGTCGTCGACGTGATTGACTTCCATCTCTTCCATGAACAGGGCCTCCAGAAGGTGCAATTCAAAAAGGGGATAATACCCCTAAGATAGACAAAACTCTAATACTATAGCACCCTGTTGTGGCCATACGCAAGTAGCTAAATAACCCGGTCCCAAATTGACTACTTACAGACTATCGGTGTCCAAGACGATGGTGAATGGGCCGTCGTTGACCAAGTCGACTTTCATATCGGCGCCAAAGATGCCGTGCGCCACGTGTTCGACATCTTGGCGAACGAGCGTCAGGAAGTACTCGTAGAGCTCGTTGGCAACATCGGGGGCGCCGGCATCCGTAAACGACGGACGGCGGCCGTGGCGGCAGTCGGCAAACAGCGTGAACTGCGACACCACGAGTACCTCGCCGTCGACATCGGCCAGTGCCAAGTTGGTCTTGCCGTTCTCGTCCTCGTTGATACGCAGCCCGCGGAGCTTGCCCCACAGCTTGTCGGCCTCGGCACGCGTATCGCCATGGCCCACACCCAGCAGCACCAGGTAGCCGCGTCCAATGCAACCCACGCACTCGCCGTCGACCGTCACGCCGGCGTTGAGCACGCGCTGCACCACCGCGCGCACGGCCTACTCCTCGCCCGTCAGCTTGGCGGACAGATGCTCGAGCGCGTGGAAACGATGGCTGATGGCGTTCTTCTCGTCAGCCGTCAGCTCGGCCATGGTCTTGCCCGGCGTGTCGACCGGCAGGAACAGCGGGTCGTAGCCAAAGCCGTGATCGCCGCGGCCCTCGTGCGCGATAACGCCCTCGCAGGCGCCCTCGCCATAGGTGACCAAACCGTCCGTGTCGATGAGCGCGACGACGCTCATAAAGCGCGCGGTGCGATCCTCGTCGGCCACGCCATCCAGGTTAACGAGGAGTTTGGCGTTGTTGGCGGCATCGTCGCCGTGCACGCCCGCATAGCGCGCGCTATACACGCCCGGCTCGCCGCCCAGGGCATCAACGACCAAGCCCGAATCGTCGGCAATGGCCATAAGGCCCGTCTCCTCAACCGCGGCTTGGGCCTTGATGATGGCGTTCTCCAAAAACGTCGTGCCGTTTTCCTCGGGATCCTCAAAAATCACCCAGCTGGCCGAGCGCCACAAAGCGCACCTCGGGCATGACCTTGCCCAAAATGGCCTCGATCTCGGTGAGCTTATGGGCGTTGCCCGTTGCCACGACGATGGTCGCCGCCGGGTCGAGGGTGTCGATGTCAATCTTCTCAAGTGCCATAACTGGCCTCCTTGTCTCTATAGCAAGCCGCGTGAGGGGCGTTTGGGCACTTGACCCCTCCCTCTCAGGCGATCGGACCTTTCAACGCAGCATTTCAGCAGATAAAACCTACCAAAATAAACCTGTCCCTTTTTTGGCAGGTTAGGCGATGGCTTGGCGCTGAAGCTCGATGAGCTCGGCGATACCCTTGTCGCCCAGGTCGAGCAGGGCGTTGAGGCGTTTGCGGTCGAAGGGCGCCTGCTCGCCGGTACCCTGGAGTTCGATCATCTCACCGGTGTCGGTAGCGACGAGGTTCATGTCGACCTCGGCATGGCTGTCCTCGGAATAATCGAGGTCAAGCAGCGTATTGCCGTCGACAACGCCCATGGAGATGGCAGCCACCTGGCCGGTAAGCGGGATGCGCTCGATCTTGCCCGCCTCGACCCACATGGCGAGGGCGTCGTGCAGCGCCACCCAGGCGCCGGTGATGCTCGCTGTACGCGTGCCGCCATCGGCCTGAATCACATCGCAGTCGACGGTAACGGTGTACTCGCCGAGCGCCTTCATGTTGACGACGGTACGCAGGCTGCGGCCAATGAGGCGCTCGATCTCCATGGAGCGACCCTTGCGGTTGGCGTGCTCGCGCTTGCAGCGCTTGCCGGTCGACGCCGGCAGCATGGCGTATTCCGCGGTCACCCAGCCGGCCTTAGCTCCCTTTCGCCAGCCCGGCACGCCCTCCTCGATAGTGGCGGCGCACAGCACGCGCGTGTCACCGAACTCGGCAAAACACGAGCCGTGGGCGTGCTTCATGACGCCACGGGTGAGCTTAACGGGGCGCAACTCGTTGGCAGCGCGACCGTTGGCGCGGTTGACCTGCATGTACTCCATAGAAATTTCCTTTCGGCAAAAGATGTGGCGAAGGCTTTGGCGGCTACCTTACATCTATTTCAGCTCATCGATATCGATATGTTCGATGCTCTTGAGCGGCTGACCAAAGATAAAACTGCCCGCCACCGCAAACTCGGCAATGTTATCGGCCGTCGTGGCAAAACGATGCTGCGGCTCGGCGGCGTCGCCCGCCAGCTGCTCGCGGCGCGTGAGGATATCGGTCAGCTCGCTCGCGTGTGGTCTCCTCGGCGGAACTCACGACGCGCACCCCAGGCCCCAGAGCATGGCGGACAGGTCCCACCAACAGCGGAAAATGCGTACAGCCGAGCACCACGGTATCGATACCGTGGTCGCGCAGCGGCTCAACCGTGGCACCCACCAGCGCACGCACGGCAGGCGTATCGAAAATGTCCTCGTTCTCAAGCCACTGTTCCTGCAGGTGTGCACCCGAGGCGAGCTCGTGTTCGACAACCTCGACAAAGCTCGAGGCAGGACAGCCGTATACATCGACGCCGGCATCTAGATCCTGAATGGCGCGCGTGTAGGCGCCCGAGCGAATGGTGAGGTTGGTGGCGAGCACGCCCACGCGACGCGTACGCGTGCTGTTGATTGCCGCACGGGCACCCGGCGCGATCACGCCGATCACGGGAACGTCGAGCACCTGCTGGGCCAGACGCAAGGCCGCAGCTGTCGCCGTGTTGCAGGCGATGACCATAATCTTGACGTCGTGCTTCGAAAGCCAACGACCCGCCTGCAACGCAAACGAGCGCACCTCATCCTCGGTGCGCGTGCCGTAGGGGCAGCGCTTGGTGTCGCCAAAGTAGTAGACGGACTCGTGTGGCAGCGCCGTCGCGATGGCGCGCGCAACCGTCAGACCGCCCAAACCAGAATCGAACACGCCAATCGGGCGCGTGTCGCCTGCCGAATTCTCGATATCGGACATTACCTCACCAGTCTCTCTCGAAAAGACATGTCCAAGTGCAGCGACGCCGCGCTACGAACGCGCCGCGACCAGCAGCTCTGCCGTCGCCGCCCAACCGTCGACAATTTTGCCGCGCGTAACGAAAGCGTTCTCGCAAGCAGCCAGGAACTCGGGCGCGCCGGCGCTCGTCAGGCCATTCTCGACCAGACAGAACGTGCCCACGTGATCGGCCATGTAAAAGTCGGACTCGGAGTCGCCGAGCGCGAGCGTCTCCTCGCGCTCGATCCCCAGGTGCTCACAGAAGCGCGCAATGGCGACGCCTTTGTTGAGGCCCGCGGGGTTGATGTTGAATGCGCGACCGTCCTCGACGCGATCGAGCTCGAGCGTCGTCGGCTTGGACAGGTGAGTCAGATGGCCGTTGCAAGCCCAGATCAGACCGCAGCCGGCCTCATCCAGGATGGTCTGAACCTCATCGTCGGGCACATCGCCGCGCATGCCGACGGTGACCTCGCGGTATTTGTAGCCGGTCGACATGTCGTTGTGATACTCGATCTTGTGCGGCCAGCGGGCGAGGACCTTCTCGCACACGCCGGTCTGCTCGATCACCTGGTGCGGAGTAAGGCCGCAGGCGGGGTCGTAAGGCATGTCACCGGTCAGATACTCCCAATCGTTGGCTTTGAGGTCGTACATAACCAGACCGCCCATCTCACCAATGTAGGAGTTAAGGCCGAGCACGCGCGCGTCCTCGTGGATCATGGTGCGGTTGCGGCCCGAGGTGGGAACCACCTGAATACCAGCGCGAGCGAGCGCCACGACGGCCTCGACGAGTTTGGTCGAAGGGTTGCCGTCGTTGTCGCGCAGCACACACGAGCCGGGCGCGAGCATCGTGGCATCCAGGTCGGTAAAGACGTACTTGACCTTAGCCAAGCGCTCGCGCATCTCGCCCGAAAGCTCGGCAACGGTCGGCAGGGTGTTGTGGGACATGGTTACTCCGTTTACGTAGAAGGGTTTGGACTTGGACGGCATGTTTTGATTGAGGGAACACGCTTATGGCGACAGCGCACTCAGGGCGCCGCCGCCATCATGGTTCATTAGTCAAACTGGGTAACATCAATCAGGCGATTGGCCAACGAAAGGTCGCTCTCGATGGGCACGAACTCGTCGCCCACGTGCATGAGCTCCTCGTCACCCTTTGCCAGCAGTAAGACAATGGTAGGAGCATCGGGGTTGATGTACTCCTCGCGCGCCGCCTTGAACGCCGCATGCACAGCGGCTTCGCGATCGAGGATGATCTTGTTCGGCGTATCGTCGGGAACA
>VOFE01000646.1_pt1 | contig 70329 bp, 111 predicted proteins | sample 5384071 | NCBI WGS metagenome assembly VOFE01 (sample SAMN12384724, study PRJNA508395) | human gut metagenome | isolation source: healthy gut D | host: Homo sapiens
GGTTGGGGTCCTGCACCGCTATACCGGGAACCCTATTCTCGACACGGTGCTCACGCAGGCCGCCGCCAGGGCGGAACAGGCAGGAATCCGGTTTATTGTAGGGCTGGAGCTGCCAAAATCTCTGCAGGCCGACGTTACGGAGCTGGCCGTGGTCATCTCCAACGCCCTGGAAAACGCACTGACAGCTGTGGACAAGGAAACTGAAACAAAGGAGCCCCATGTCTCCCTTTTTGGAAAGCCCTGTGGGACCCAGCTGCTGCTTGAAATCTCCAATGCTTTCTCCGGCCCCCTCCGCCTGGATCCTGCCACAGGTTTACCCCTCCAACCAAAAGGAGGGACATGGCTACGACACCCGTTCCATCTATAACTTCGTTCAAAAATACCATGGCGTGTTGGAATGTACCACCCAGGAAGAAGAATTCATCTTAAAGCTACTGGTCTGATTTCCTGTGCCGCATACAGCAAAAAAGCTTCCTGCCCCGGCTGAAATCCGGGAGAAGGCTTCTTTTTTATTCTGCCACCACAGGCCTCACAGGGAACAGCACTATTTGGCGTTCAACTTTTCGCGCTTGCGAATCTGCCACATGGCAAAAAAGGTTGGGGGCAATACACTGAGAGGAGAAACAGCCGGCCACAACACCTGCCATCATAGGCAGGGCAAAGGAGACAACGGTCGAAATTCCAAAGGCAGCCGCCACAATCAACACCACCAGCAGAGCCAGGAATGTGGTAAGAGAGGTGAGCCGAGTGCGGCCCAGCGTCTGATTAAGGCTCAAATTCATAACATCCGTAAAGTTTGCCCTGGGACCCATCTTCCGCTTGTTCTCCCTCACTCTGTCATAAATGACAATTGTGCTATTCAGCGAATAACCCAAAATGGTGAGCACTACCGCGATGAAGATATCGTTAATCGGCATGCCGAACACCACAAAGACACAGAAGGAAATCAGCACGTCATGGAGCAGTGCAACAATTGCCGTAAGACCTGCCGAGAAACCGCCGATCTTACCGAAGCGGAGCGCAATATAAACCAACAGGAATATAGCAGTAATAGCGAAGCAGACCAAACATTTCTGGAAGAACCTGGCGCCCATAGTGGCGTCTACCGAGTTTGATTCCAGCAGGTTGAAGGTGAGCTCGTCATAGGCGCTGGTCAGCGTGGAAGCCACTTCCTTCTGTTCCTCAGGCGTCATACTCTGATTGCCTGCAAAGGAAACGGTTACCGACTTGAGCCGGAATTGATTCCCTCATTGACAGCCACGGAGCAGTCCTTGCCCAACTCGTCCTTCAAGGTTTTCTGCACCTCATCCGCAGTGATCTCTCCACCTCTACCGAGTAGCGGATCATGGCGCCGCCAGCAAACTGGATGTCCAGCTTCGGCACCACGATGATGCTGGCGATGATGCCCACCAGAATCACTGCCACAGAAATGGCATAATAAACTTTCTTGTTTTCATACAAAACTGGAAAGAACGGGGCTTTTGAGCCGCAGCTGCCTCACCCTCTCTGGCTCCGCCAAACAGCCACTTCTTATGCAGGCCTTTGAATCCGGCAAGAGACATGGTCATCAGTCTTGTAGCCAGCACACCCATGATAAAGTTGGCGATGATGCCCACCAACAGGGTAAAGCCGAAGGAGAAGATGGAACCGGTGGTGGACTCACCGAATATCAGAAAGGATATTGCTGGGGCCAAACACGCCCATCAGCATTATCGCCACAATGGCAGTGGTAATGTTGCCGTCAAAAATAGCCCAGAAACTGCTTTGGAAACCGCGCTGCAGCGCGCCGTCCAGGGTCTTTCCATTTCTGAGTTCCTCACGGATGCGGCTTGCAGTAATCACGTTGGCATCCACACCGATACCGATGGAGAGAATCAAGCCGGCAATACCGGGCAGCGTCATGGTAAAAGGAATTAAAGAATGTGAAGAAGCCTGAAATGGCTGCAAAGCAGATGCCCAGCTGACCGGCAAGGCTGATCACAGCCACAACGCCGGGAAGCCTGAAACCAGAATCATCAGCACTGCGATCAGGGCGAAAGCAATAATTCCAGCCAGCATCATCGCGTCAAGAGCCTGAGAACCCAGCGTCGGGGCCAGGAGTTGGAGTTCGAGGTCTCCAAGGCAAAAAGGGCAGCGCGCCGGCCTGAATCTTGGAAGCCAGGGCCGCGGCCTGTTCGCTGGTGAAGTCTCCCTCAATCACGCACTTGCCGTCGCTGATGACAGAGTTTACCGTGGGGAAGGAAATCATCACATCGTCCATCCAGATGGAGATGGTCTTTCCTTTCAGCCGCTCGGTGGCCTCGGCAAACTTTTCCTTGCCGCCTCTGAGAACTCCAGGGAGACCATAAACTGGGAGGTATCCTGGTTCACCACAGGTTCCGCCTTGACCACGTCGGCGCCCTCCAGGATGATGTTCTCCGCAGTGGTCCCCGCCGGCGTTTTTATAAACCGGGTTCCGTCGGAACCATATTCCGTGGTCTCGTATTCCATGCCCTCCCGGAAGGTCAGCATAGCAGTGGCGGAAAGTTCTTCGAATGGCCGCCTCGGGTCAAAATTCGCTTCGCCGGTTTTCCAGGGGAAACGGACGATGATGCGGTTATTGGCCGCGTCGGTGTAAATTTCGTAGTCAGTGATGTTTGTCGAGACCATACGAGTCTCGATGATGGCCTTGGCCGAATCCAGCTCGGTAGCAGTGGCCTTCACATCCCCCTGCGGGACTGAAGGTGGCCTCCACGCCGCCGCGGATGTCGATTCCCCAACGGATGTCGCCGGCGCCCTTTATGTAGGTCTCCTTAAAATCGCCCTCGCTGGCCGTACACGCCGAACAGCGACGTATACACCAAGGCGAGAATCAACAGAGCGACTACAAAAACACAGGTTTTTTACTCGCTTCATGGGTGTCTTTCCTCCAATTTGACCGCTGGGCTTTCACACAAAAGGCGGTCAGGCTTATTTATTCGGGTACCATACAAAACAGGGCAGTGAACACTACCCCTGTGTGTTGGCCGAGCTTAATTTTTATTCCTCCGAAGGGCTGCCGCCTCTTCATCTGCTTCGGAAACGCCGCCCTCCTGGGATACATAGACTACGGCATCCTCCGTGGATTCAGCAGCCGCTTTGTCATCTGCCTCCTGCTGTTCTTCCAGCAGCGCACGGATGGAGAGAGAAACTCTGTGCTTATCAAAATCGATGTCCGTGATCTTTACCTTGACGATATCCCCGACCTTCAGCGCATCCTGAGGTTTTTTCAATCCTGTGGTCTGCAATCTGCGAAATATGAATGAGGCCGTCAATTCCGGGGATAACATTGGCAAACGCGCCAAACTGGGTCATACCCACAACCCTGGCGTCGCAGACGGTCCCGGCGGGATACTCGTTCTTGAGCTTTTTCCCAGGGATTGTCTTCCGGACGCTTGTAGCCCAGGGAAATTTTCCCGTGCTCTCGATCAAGCCCTTTGACGTACACGTCAACGGTGTCGCCCACGCTCAGCACTTCGCTGGGATGTTTGATCCGGTTCCAGGAGAGTTCAGAAATATGGATCATGCCGTCCACACCGCCAAAGGTCTACGAAGGCGCCAAAATTGGTGAGGGATTTCACCTTTCCGGTGTACTGCTGGCCTTCCTCAATCTGCTCCCAGAATTTTTCCTGGGCAGCTTTGCGCTCCTCGCGAAGCACGCTGCGGATGGAGCCTACCGCTCTGCGGCGCTGGCGGTTGACCTCGATAATGCGGAAACGTACTTCCTTGCCCATCAATTCGTTCAGGTCTTCCCCTCTGGCTGCGGTCGCCTGGGAAGCGGGGACAAACACGCGCATCGCACCCTTGAGCACGATTACACCGCCCTTGACCACCTCGATCACTTTGCCTTCGAGCACTTCGCCGCTCTCCTGGGCCTCGGCAATCTCGTCCCAGCCCTTCATGGCGTCCACACGGCGCTTGGAGAGCATGATGGTGCCTTCCTGGTCATTTGTCTTCATGATGAGAAGATCCATCTCGTCGCCGATTTTCACCACGTCTTCAGGCTTGACGCTCGGGTCGTTGGAAAGCTCGTTTGCGGGAATAAAAAACCAGCCTGCTTCCTTCCAACGTCCACATACACTTCGGTGGGAGAAATGCCCACTACCACACCGTGTACCTTTTTCGTCTGTATTTAAGCTTTTGAGGGACTCCTCAAGCATCTCCTCAAAATTCAGCTCATTGTTGTTCACTTCTGCCATGGTAACTAGTACCTCCTTTATAATGCTTGCGGGTGTGGAAGCCCCCGCAGTGATGCCAATTCTGGTCCCGGCCTCAAAGGCCGGCAGCTCGTCCGCTCCCTCAACGAGGTACGTCGGACAGTATTGCGCGCAGATATCCCTCAGCTTCGCCGTATTTGAGCTTGTTTCTCCCGCCGATGACCAACATGGCATCCGACCGCTCAGCGAGAGCCTTCGCTTCCCTTCTGCCTTTTCGCAGTTGCATTACATATTGTAGCAAAAAAACCACGGCGTTTGTACATACTTTTTTCAGAGTTTTTAAAGTATTCTCCCACTCCTGGGCGTTAAAAAGTGGTCTGCGCAGCCACTGTAAGCGGCTTATTTGCCAGCAAAGAATTATTTTCCAGTAAATTCTGCAGCTCCAACGCATCTTTTATCACATAATGTTCCCCAACACAATGTCCAATAATGCCTTGCACCTCGGGATGACCGGAGTCGCCGAACAGCAGGAACGTCCTGCCCTCCTCCCCCGCGCACCTGGCCAGGTCGTGAAGTTTTTGACAAAGGGACAGGTGGCGTCCACACAGCTGAGCCCCAGTCCGGCGACACGGTCCGTCACCGATTTGGGCACACCGTGGGAGCGAATGACCAACACAGCGCCGGGAGGGGTATCTTCCGGCCGTTCCACCACACAGACGCCCCGTTCCTTTAAATCTGAAACAATCTGCGGGTTATGGATGATCGGGCCCAAGGTGGCTGCTTTTTTTCCTTCTTCCAACAAGCGATACACCGCATCCACCGCCCGGTTTACGCCGAAGCAGAAGCCTGCGGAAGAGGCCACTTCAATCTTCAAACTTTGAATAAGCTCATCTCCTTTCCGCCTGCCTGCGACAAGCCTATGCTTTCCTCTCGGTCTCCCCTGCCTGAGCAGAGGAACTGCCCAGATACTTCAGGGATTCTTCCCGCAGCGCGGCGATTTCACCCATGATGGTACGGCTGGCCCTTCTGAGCTGCATGCTGGAGTCGTCAGGAATCTGCAGGCGTTCAGCAGGGACAGGTTTTCCAAACTGAATGACCGTTCTGTGGAAGGGCCGGGGCAGCTTGCCGTCCTCCGCTGTGATGCACACCGGAACCACCGGCGCTTGGGTGCGGTAACACAGCAGCGCGGCGCCTGTTTTCGGCTTTTGCAGTTCCCTGTTTTCGAGCGGTGACCCTCGATGAACACGCCCACAATGGCGTCTTCTCCAAAAGGGTATAGGCCTCCTCCAACGCATCCGTCCCGCCCGTACCCCGCCTGACCGGAAAAGCGCCCAGCCTCCGCAGCAGGCCTCCAATAAAACCGTTGCGGGAAAAGCTCCTCCTTGGCCATATAAAATACCTGCCGCTTTTGCACGATACCCAGCATCACCGGATCTTTCATGGCCACATGGTTGCTGCACAGCAGCACAGGCCCTTCTTCGGAACATTCTCCCGCCCCAGAACGTGGATCCGGTATACGGGAAGATAAAACCAACTCAGCAGCATCCGACCAAATGCATACAGTTTTCCGGTTTTCTTCGCTTTTTTCCTCTGCGCCACAGCGCATCCATCCCTTCTGAAAATCACTAATTTCACGCCTGCTCAGAGCCGGGCCCTCACAAGCCCCGCCAGCTTCGCCACCGATTCCTCAAAAAGTATCTCCGGTGGTGTCCAACAGAACGGAATCCTCCGCCGGCCTAAGGGGCGCTGCAGCCCGATTGGAGTCCTGATAATCACGCTGCTGAATATCCTTTAAAATACTTTCATACTCTACCTTTTGACCGGCTTCTTCCAACTGGCGTACCCGGCGCCGGGCCCGTTCCTCCGGGGGGAGGCGGTGAGAAAAATTTTCAGCTGAGCATGGGGCAGCACCACCGTACCGATGTCCCTGCCGTCCATAAGCATTGTTTTTTCTCCGCCAGATCCCGCTGCAGCTGCAGCAGAAAAGAACGCACCGCGGGAATGGCCGAACAGGTGGAAGTGGCCATGGACACCTCCGGCGTACGGATTTCCCCAGTCACATCCCGGCCGCACAGGTACATCTTCTGCCCCTCCGGGGTGTGTTTCAAGCCCACTTCAATTTTGGGCAGCTCAGCCTCCACCGCTACCCTGTCGGCGGGATCGACGCCATGGTCAATAAATAGAGCGCCACTGTACGGTACAGCGCCCCTGTATCCACATAGACGAAACCCAGTTCCTGCGCCGCCGCTTTGGCCACGCTGGACTTTCCCGCTCCGGCCGGGCCATCGATTGCTACCGCAAACATATCAGTCTCCTCTTTTCCACTTGATTTCCAGCATTCTCTTCCAATATACTGAGTTTTCTCTTTTTGCGCCAAAAATCGTCGATTCTCCGGATGTCCTCCAGATCCTTTTCCCTGCCCAGGTCAGCCTTCTGCCTGCGGATGCTCTCCAGGCTGGCCACCTGCAGACCGTATTTTTCTTCAATTTCGTCCGCAAACCAATTTTCCAGCGCCTCTACCTGTTCCCCTACGGCAAAAAATGCGCGTGCCGTCCTGCTCGAAACGCGGTAGGGATATCCCTTTTCCACGAGGAGATCGGCCAGCCCGGAGGTGCAGCCGAAATCCACATCGTGAGTTTCCTGTTTCACTCCATGCAGCACCAGCCCCGCACCCGCCGTGATCAATATTCTTTTCCGAGAAAGTCCAGTCCGTTCATCAGGCGCAGGATATCCTCCTGCCCCAGCTTTTTTTCCTCCATACAAGCCCCCAAAACCGATCAGTAAAGTTCAGCCGGACACATCATTCCGCCTAATAATCGTCTACGGTGATCCTGTAATCATCCGTCAGGACAATCCACACCTCAAACAGAACCTCCCGGCGGCCTCAAAAATTTTACAAAAAGCTGCCTGCCAGGTGTCCGGTGGAAAAGGCGATCTGCAGGTTGTAGCCGCCGGTATAGGCATCCACATCCAGCACTTCGCCTGCAAAATAGAGGCCTTTTACCAGCTTTGACTCCATAGTGCGGGGATCCACCTCCTTGAGGCTGACCCCGCCGGAGGTGACGATAGCCTCTGCCAGGGGACGGAATCCCGAAATGCGGATGGGAAAATCCTTCAGAAGCCTGCCAAAGGCCTGCCTCTCCTCCCGGGTGATGGAATGGCAGCGGGTTTCCCCGGGGATTCCACTGCGTCTTACAGCTATGGGGATCAGCTTTTGCGGCAGCAGCTCATCCAGAGAATTGGCAAAGATTCTGTTTTATTCTTCTCAAAATCCCGCAGCAGACGGGCATCCAGCTGAATTTCCGACAGGGCAGGCTTCAAATCAAGATGTATGGTGTACAAGCCCGCCTCCATGGGGTGCATATGGGCGGAGGCGCTGAGGATGGTCGGGCCGGAAAGCCCAAAATGGGTGAACAGCAGCTCTCCAAAATCCTCATATACCGGCTTTTTCCTGTCCTGCCTCGTCACCTTTACGCCGCAGTTGCGCAGGGATAGGCCCATCATTTGCGAGCAGTCGCCGCCCTGCTCCACCAGAGGCACCAGGGACGGCACAACAGGGCCGACCGTATGTCCCAGCGCTCTTGCCAGCCGGTAGCCGTCCCCGTTTGAGCCTGTTCCTGGATAGGAGGCGCCCCGCAGGCCAACAGCACCGAGCCGGCGCGATACTCGCCTCCGGAGGTGCGCACCCCCAGTACCTTTCCACCTTCCGCCAGAACCGACTGCACCGGCTCCCGCACCGCCTGCGCGCCGTTTTCCCGCGCAAATCCGGCCAACGCATCCGCAATATCGTCCGCCCTGTCGGAAACGGGAAATACCCGCCGGCCGCGTTCTGTTTTCAGCGGAATCCCCAGGTTTTCAAAAAGCGCATGGTTTCCTCTGGAGGAAAGGCAGACAAAGCGCCGTATAAAACTTCCGCCCTGGGGGTGCAGGCAATCACTTCCTGTACGGTACAGTTGTTGGTGACGTTGCACCTTCCCTTTCCGGTAATGCGCAGTTTCCTGCCCAGTTTCTCATTCTTCTCGAACACAGCGGTCCTTCGGCCGCGTTCGGCGCATACGCCTGCCGCCATCAGGCCGGCAGCCCCGCCGCCTACCACAATGACATCATAATTGTTCCCCACGCTCAATTGTTTGCCTCATCCACCTTTTCATAAACTCCGTATTCATCCCAGATATTCTCTATCTTCCTCAGGGTATCCGCCACCTCGCCCTTTCTCCGGATCGCAACCGTAACGATCAGTGCGTTGATCAGACTGAGGGGACCCACCAGGGAATCCCAAAGGAAACCATATCGCTGCGGGCCAGCAGTACATGGAAGCATGCCGCGCCAACGGGGACAGAGGGCTGTCCGTGATGGCAATGGTGGAGACCCCGGTCCGACGCATACTGCAGAGCCTTAGCAGCCTTTTGGAATACCGGGGAAAACTGATGGCAATGATGGCGTCCCCTCCCCGGCGTGGATCATCTGCTGCAGGATCGTGGCCTCGCTGGTAGCTTCCACCAGATGCACTGTATCAAAGACCAGGCGGAAATAGTGGGAGAGGAAGGTAGCCAGGGCCAGAGAGCTGCCGGCTCCCAAAATGTAGACCCGCTGGGCACGCTGCAGCGCATCCGCCGCACGGTAGAAATCCTCCCGGTTCACCGTCTCCTTGGTCCGCCTGAGGATATCGATGTCCTGCTCCAGCACCGCGTCCAGCAGCCTTTCCGGCGCAATATTGCTGGAGGTCATCTCCAGCCGCTGTACGCTGGTGAGCTTGTTGCGGATCATCTCCTGCATGGTTTGCTGCAAGGCGGGATATCCGGAGTACCCGATTTCTGTGGCAAACCTGACCACGGTAGACTCACTGACCCCCACCGTAGCGCCCAGCCGGGAGGCAGTCATAAAGGCCACCTTATCGGAATGCTCCTCTATATACTTGCGATCAGGCGCTGACCCTTGGAAAAGGTAGCGCTTTTCATTTTAATTCGATCTGAAAGCTGGCTGTTCATGGCAAATTCCTTTCTCTTTCCGGGAATGCTGTCGCAAAAGCCCCTGGCTATAGAACCTCAGAGCGGAAGCACCTCTTTCCAAAGGCGCCGGACTTCTTTTCAGAGGCAAACAAAAAATCGCCGCCGGCGCCATGCCAACGGCGATCAACAGATTCATTTTAAGGGTTCTCCTGCAAAAATCAAGTGACAGGGTACATTTTCCTGTTTACTTCTTTACGGTTTTTGCAGGAAAACTTTTTGTACTTCATCTCATCCAGTTTTTGGAAAGCATACTTCACCTATTTCAGACGAAACATCCGCTTGACCTGCTCATGAATCCGGTGCACATACAGCAAAATAAGACCGTTGAGGGCAGAATCATACAACAAAAATACCGCGTTGGCCAGCACCAGCAGCACTACCGGGGTAAAGGGTCCCAGAAAACTGATGGTCTCCAACGGAATTCCCAGGAGGTAGATTGAGATAAGGGTTTCTATGACCACTGCCGCATTGAAGACAAGAAGCTTTGCCAGAATCCGCAGCACCTTGTTTTTGACACGTCCCAGCACTGCATACAGGGCGGGTAATAGCCAAAGAACAGCACGTAAAACAGGGCGGCTTCCCGGTCAGCTGCAAGCAGGAATGAGAGCACACTGCACACAGCATAGACGCCGAATCCCCAGGATAAACCGGACTCCACCACCACTGGAATCAAAAGACAACCTGCAATGGCGGGGATCGCCAGCGTCGCCACCGGCACCAGACCCGTCAGAACATCAGCACTGCGGAAAGCGCCGCCACAATACCACAGAACGCCACTTTCATGGAATTTTTCAACCGTATCGCTCCTTCCTTCCTTTTCTGAAGAAAAGGAAGCAAAGACTTTTATTCCGGCTTTGGCCGGGCACGGGCCGGAACCACGCTCCACGATGCCCAAACTTTTCAGCCGGCCTTCCTTTTCTGAAGAAAAGGAAGCAAAAGACTTTTATTCCGGCTTCGACTGGGCACAGGCCGGAACCCAGCTCCACGATGCCCAAACTTTTCAGCCGGCCTTCCTTTTCTGAAGAAAAGGAAGCAAAAGACTTCTATTCCAGCTTCGGCTGGGCGCTGGCCGGAACCCAGCTCCACGATGCCCAAACTTTTTCAGCCGGCCTTCCTTTTTCTGAAGAAAAGGAAGCAAAAGACTTCTATTCCAGCTTCGGCTGGGCGCTGGCCGGAATCCTGCTCCACGATGCCTGAACCTCGCCGCTGATCAAAGTCAGCAGCTGCTTAGCAGCAGGGAATCAAATCGCCGCCCATACACTCACAGCAGCAGTCCGCGCAGATCAGGGGAAGAACACATATCACAGGAAATTGCAGCCGCCTGCATTCATGTTGCCGCGGGGATTGTAGCCGCCATAGACGCCGGTGCCCTGATTCATCGCCTGGTTCAGGGCCGCGCTGTATTCCGCATTGCCGGGATCCATCTGGCAGGCCGGGAGAAATGGTCCTTCGCCTCCTCCAGCCAGCCCCGACGATATAATACGGATCCCTTTGAGAAAATACCACTCAGCGTTGCGGCGCTCAGGGGAACTCCGTTGAGGATCTGTTCGGCATCAGCAATGCGGCCCGCGGCGATATAGCTGCGCACGTCATTGAACCCGGAACCACCCGTGCCGTTGACATGGTTATAACCGCCTGCGTAAGCGCTCTGTCCCGTGCGCCCTGCCCTGCCGTTCTTGCGCTGCGCGACGATCGTGTCGTACGCCTCGTTGATCTCCTTCATCTTTTCGTCCGCCAAATCCTTCAGAGGGCTGTCGGAATACTGGTCGGGATGATACTTATTGGCCAGGTTCCGGTATGCCTCTTTGATCTCCTCGTCTGTTGCGGACGGCGATACGCCGAGCACCTCATACGGATCTGTCATGTTCTGTCTCCTTCTTTTCTTTATGAAGCTTTTTCCGCCGCCCTGCCGCCCAAAACGGCAGGGGAACGAATTCTCCGCAAAAGCAATCTGCTCTTCGGAACTGGCAAAGCTTATTGCTTTATTTTCCAAGATTTTTTCCCGTTTCTTCCGGTTTACATGCAGGAATAGTATCTCCCGCTGCATCTCCGGAATCCCCTTTTCCACCACATTCTCAATGATGGACCCAAAATTCTGCAATGTCAGCAAATTTAACGGCGGCAGCATTTGTGACACCGTGGCATTGAGCGCCTGGTTACACGCCTCGCAGACTCCGGTACGCTCTTCCTCCGTCAGCTCTTTTTTTATCGGAAAGCCCGAACCTGCTGACAAAGGGGTTGAACGCGCCTTCCTGTAAATCGTCCTCCAGGTCATCCGCCGCATCCATCAGGTAAATCCAGCGGCCCAGAAAATAGCCGAACCGTTCCAGCGGCACGCTCAAAGTCCGGTCGCAGCCGCCCAACTCCTGAAACAGGGTAGAAAGCATAACTGCAGTTGGCTCAGCGCACTGGTCCACACCTGCCCCGGTATCCTCCGCCCGCTTCTGCTCTTCCACTGCCCGCTGCGCCGCTTCCCCAATAAGGGGTACCTCTGTGCCGCCTTGCGCGCCTTCCGGGAGAGAAGGGGAAGCGCCATCCTGCAGCCCAATGATTTCAGAAGTTTTCATCCGCCACATTGTCCCGGAGCTTGTGGTAGGTCAGCAGCACAGAGAGCGCCGCCGCTTTTTTATAATCTTCGCCGCCGGATTCGATGAAGCTGCATTTTTCATAGGATTCACCGTACAGCGGCCCTGATGAAGGGTCACCTTGGCCTCGGTGACGGCCAAGCTCAAAAAGAGCATAAAAGGTACAGTCATAGCTCAAGGTAAAACGAGCTGTCCAGCCATAGCTTTTCCCCAGCTCACGGCACAGCTCACAGTAAACCGATTTATACTGTTCATACTCCCGCACCAGCAATTCCGACTTGTACGGGCGCACATATCCAAACATAGCTTCATCCTTTCGCCGCTCATTTTAGCGTATTTCGGCAGGAAGTTGTTGAACACACTGTAAACAATTATAGTCGAAACCTTAAGAAAGCACAAGGAAAAAAGCTTCCAGCCACCGGAAAATTTCCGTCTGGATGTTAGCCTGTCACACTATTTTTACAGTCTATGATCACAATCCTATCGCAAATGGAGGAAACGAAGGTTGTCCACCCGGCGAAAAGGTGGAAAGCAATGGGATACACAGCCTGTTTTGAATCGCATCTTCCTGCTTAGGGAACCTCTGTGCTGCCGACGGGCCAACACGCCAAATCCCAAGACAAAAAGAGGCTTGTGCCTGCTTACTAAAAGAAGCAGGCACAAGCCTTTGCTGTACAAAATGCAGATAGGCCCGTGGCAGCGCAAGGCTACTGGTTTTCGTGTAAAACCGTTGTCAAGGCTTCTTCCAATTTCCCGGTCAGCCTGCTCACCTGCGGCAGCCAATAAAACGCGCAGGTGGCGTCATCGCACTGAAAAAAGGAATTATCCTCATGGTATAGGTACACCTTTTTTCCCCAAGGCAAGCGCCATTCCCAGTTCTATGTGGGTTCCCTGCCCTGAGGCGTGAGCACGATGACGATATCCGCAGTTTTCACTCCTTCAAATTCCCTCTCGGCGATTCTCTGCAGGCCGTCCGTTCCCTCCTCGGAAGACAATTCAACCTCTGTCCAGTCGCAGGTATGCGTCCAGCCGTTCTCCTTCAGGAAGTTTGCCGCACGCCTCACTTGCGCCCTGTTGCGCAGGCTTGATGACAGATAAAACTTCAATGGTATCCTCCTCTACCCAAACTGTGGAATTTCCGGACCTTCCCGCAAACTTGTCCCAGCTTTACAGCAGCGGCCTCAAATATTGACCTGTATAGAGGACTCCGCCTTCGCCACCTGCTCCGGGGTCCCCTGGGCCACTACCAGGCCGCCCCGGTTTCCGCCCTCCGGCCCCAGATCGATAATATGGTCCGCGGTTTTGATCAAATCCAGATTGTGTTCAATCACCAGCACGGTATTCCCGGTGTCCACCAGCTTCTGCAGCACCTCGATCAGCTTGTGCACGTCCGCAATGTATGCAAACCGGTGGTGGGCTCGTCCAAAATATAGATAGTCTTCCCTGTGGGACGGCGGGAGAGCTCCGTTGCAAGCTTTACGCGCTGCGCTTCACCGCCCGAAAGCGTCGTGGCAGGCTGGCCGATTTTTACATAGCCCAGCCCCACATCGTTAATGGTCTGCAACTTCCTTGCAAGCTTCGGGATGTCCCGGAAAAATTCCAGGCCCTCTTCCACCGTCATTTCCAGCACGTCGTAAATGCTCTTGCCCTTATATTTTACTTCCAATGTCTCCCGGTTATAACGGTGGCCCTTACAGACCTCACAGGGCACGTACACGTCGGGGAGAAAATGCATTTCGATACAGATGATACCGTCTCCCCTGGCAGGCCTCGCACCGGCCACCCTTCACGTTGAAAGAGAAGCCCCGGGATGCGTTAAAGCCCCGCATTTTGGCCTCCTGGGTGCTGGCAAACAGCCTCGCGGATGTCGTTGAACAGGCCCGTATACGTGGCGGGATTGGAACGGGCGTGCGCCCGATCGGCGACTGATCGATCTGAATCACCTTATCAAGATGTTCCAGCCCGCGGATTTCCTTATGCTTACCGGCATGGGTATGAGCCCGGTTCAGCTCTGCCGCCAGCTTTTTATAGAGCACCTCATTGACGAGGCTGGATTTCCCGGAGCCGGAGACGCCGGTGACGCAAGTGAAGGTGCCCAGGGGAATTTTCACATTGATATTCTGCAAGTTATTCTGACGCGCCCCGCGATTTCAGAAATGCCTTCCCGTTTCCCTTTCTGCGCTTTTCGGGAACCTCTTTTTTTCTTCCCACTGAGATACTGGCCGGTAATGGAGCCCTCACAGGCCATCTATCCCCGCCGTAGGCCCGGCGTACACCACATTGCCGCCATGGACCCGCACCAGGCCCCACGTCCAATGATAGTCCGCAGCGCGCATGGTGTCCTCATCGTGCTCCACCACAATAACGGTATTGCCCAGGTCCCGCAGATGTTTCAGCGTTTCCAGCAGCTTGTGGTTATCCCTCTGGTGCAGGCCGATACTGGGCTCATCCAGAATATACAGCACCCCATCAGGGAGGAGCCAATCTGGGTGGCCAGGCGGATCCGCTGGCTCTCGCCGCCGGAAGCGTTCCGGCGGACCGGCTCAGCGTCAGGTATTCCAGCCCTACGCTCTGCAGAAAGCCCAAACGTGCTTTGATCTCCTTCAAAATGGGAGCGGCAATCAGCTTCTCCCGTTCGGTAAGTTCCAGCCCGTTGACGAATTCCAATGCTTCCGTGACGGATTTGTCACAGAACTCGCTGATATTGATACCGCCTACGGTGACCGCCAGGCTCTCGGGGAAAGCCGTCTGCCCTGGCAGGCGTCGCAGGAACGGCGCTCATATATGTCTCAATCTCTTCCTTGACCCAGTTGGAGGAACTCTCCCGGAAACGGCGTTCCAGATTATTGATGACGCCTTCAAATTCCGCAGTATAGGTGCCGCTGCCGTATTCGCTGACCCGGCGGAGCTTGATCTTCTCCCCTTGGTGCCGTAAAGCAAAATGTCCAGGATCCTCTGGGGCAGATCTCCCAGGGGGTATCCAGAGAGAAGCCGTAATGCTCAGCCAGGCCTTTCATGTACATGGCGGCGATGGTGCTGCCCTCCATGGCCCAGCCGCTGGCTTTCAAACCGCCCTTATTGATGGAAAGGCGCTTATCCGGAATGATGAGCGCCGGGTCCAATCTTCATGAACACGCCCAGTCCGGTGCATTTTTTGCAGGCCCTGTAGGGGATTATTGAAGGAGAACATCCGGGGAGTCAGCTCCTCAACGCTCACACCGTGCTCCGGACAAGCGTAATTCTGGGGAAAAGGTGATATCCTCCCCGTCGATGACGTTTACGATGACAATACCGCCCGTCAGTCCCGACGCAACCTCGATGGAATCCGCCAGACGGGGAACGGATGTCCGCCTTGACCACCAGACGGTCGACCACGATCTCAATGGTATGTTTTTATTCTTTTCCAGCTGAATCGACTCGTTTAAGTCGTAGATGAGGCCGTCCACCCGGGCGCGTACAAATCCGGAGCGCCGCGCCGCGTCCTCTTTGACATGTGCTCCCCTTTGCGCCCCCGGATCACGGGGAGCCAACACCTGGATCTTCGTCTTCTCCGGCAGGGCCATTACACGGTCCACAATCTGATCCACGGTCTGCTGTTTAATCTCCCTGCCGCAGATCGGGCAGTGCGGAATCCCGATACGCGCATACATCAGGCGCAGGTAATCGTAGATTTCCGTCACCGTGCCCACTGTGGAGCGGGGATTCTTCGAGGTGGTTTTCTGGTCGATGGAGATGGCGGGCGAAAGCCCGTCAATAAAATCCACATCCGGTTTTTCCATCTGTCCCAGGAACATGCGGGCATAGGAGGACAGGGATTCCACATACCTTCGCTACCCCTCCGCATAAATGGTATCGAAAGCCAGAGAGGATTTTCCAGAACCGGAAAGCCCTGTGAGCACCACCAGCTTATCCCTGGGGATAGTCACGTCAATATTTTTTAGATTGTGTTCTCTGGCGCCGTGTACGACGATCTTATCCAGACTCATAATTGATGACCAAACCTTTCTCATGGCACAGAATTCCCGGGCTGGAGAACTGCCCCAACCTGGCCTGCCGTCTGTTTTCTGCATGTCCCATGTTCCCTGCCTCCAGGCGTCTCCCGGCAGGCAGGCGTTCCGCTTTTCCCAGTACCTCTCAGCCCACCGGCGGCAGGCTGTGATAATAGTCCACCCTGTCCCCCAGAGCTTCGGCTCCGCCCGCAGGGGCGACACACCCCTGAGCGTCTCCTCCACCAGATTTGTGAAGGCAGCCGTAAACTTTTCCGCGCCGCAGAACGTCATGTGAGAAGTATCGTAATAATCCTTGACGGATCCATGCCAAGGGCATCAAACTGTTCGTTGTAATCCACCAAGGGAACCCCCAGCAGAGATAGCTCCGTGCGCATCCGGGACAGCTGTTCCTCATTGAACCGGACAAAGCCCGGCGCCAAATAGCACACCAGCCGGATCCCTCCTCCTCACAGAACGAGGCGATCTTCCTCAGATAGGAAAGATTCCATTCCATGGATTCCGGCGTGGTTTCATCTTCCTCTGGGTCACCTCTCCCTGAGGAGAGATGGCGTCAAGGTAGGAGTACCCCCGCCAGCAAGTCTCTGTCATAGCCCAGCAGCCCTTTCTGCACATCGTTCATCGTCAGCTCATCCCAACGGCTGTGATAACCGTACAGAGGGAACAACAGAGTGAGCCAGTCACTCTTCCCCGCGGCTAAAAAGTGGCCGCCAGCCGGTTTTCCGTCCAGGGCATGGAGCCTATGATCGCCTTGGTGTACTGGGTATATTGGGGATAATAAAAACAGGTGGCCTCCAGAAAAACCGCTTTAGGCTGCTGTTTTTGCAGGCCTCCTTCAGGGAATAATAGGTTACCGCCAGAGTTTGCCTGGGGCCGGCTACCAGGTAGGAGGCATATCCTGTCTCCTCATAAATCTGCGCAGGGGATGATGTTGCAGTAGGAGAGGGAGCTGCCTGTCACTAAAAAATCCAGACTGTTCTCCGGCTCCTTTTCATAGGGCCCCCACAGATCCCAGGTAGCGCCCATCTTTACGCCTTTGGGAAACAGAATGGGCGCTGCAATCCCCAGAAACAACAGCAGGGCCAGCAGCATGGCAGCGGCGGCCAATAGTTCCTTTTTCACCTTGGACAAAAGCGCGGGTCCCCCTTTCCCCATGAAGCCCGGCGTCGTCGGACGCCTTGCTCCGTATCTATTTTTCCAATTCTTTGATCTTATCCCGCAGATAGGCCGCATGCTCGAATTCCAGCAGCTTTGCAGCCGCTTTCATTTCCTTCGTCAGCTTTTCGATCATCATGCGCTTTTCCGCAGGCGTATATTTCTTCTTTTTCTTTTTCCCGTCTTCCTTATGAGTGGAGATTTCCAGGATTTCGGCCACGTCCTTGCGGATGGTCCGGGGCGTAACGCCGTGTTCCCTGTTGTACCGCTCCTGAAATGGTGCGGCGGCGCTCCGTTTCAGTGATGGCATACTCCATGGAAGGGGTCACCTCGTCGGCGTACATGACAACCTGGCCTTCCGAGTTGCGGGCGGCACGGCCGATGGTCTGCACCAGACTGCGTCCGCTGCGTAGGAAGCCTTCCTTGTCCGCATCCAGAATGCACACCAGGGAGACTTCCGGCAAATCCAGCCCCTCCCTGAGCAGGTTGATGCCCACCAGAACGTCGAATTCTCCCAGGCGCAGATCGCGGATGATTTCCATGCGCTCCACCGTGTCGATATCGTGGTGCATGTACCGCACTCTGACGCCGTATCCCTCCAAAAAGGAGGTCAGGTCCTCCGCCATTTTTTGGTCAGCGTTGTGACCAGGACACGCTCCTTCTTTTTCTACCCGCAGGTTGATCTCTGAAATGAGGTCGTCAATTTGCCCATCGGTAGGCTTTACAGTGATCTTGGGATCCAGAAGTCCGGTGGGACGTATCACCTGCTCTACCACCTGGGCGGATTTTTCAAGTTCCAAATCCCCAGGCGTGGCGCTGACAAAGACAGCCTGGTTGATATGGGAATAGAATTCGTCAAAATTCAACGGGCGGTTGTCAAAAGCTGAGGGCAGACGGAAGCCGTACTGAACCAGCATTTCTTTTCGCGCCCGGTCCCCGGCGAACATGCCGCGCACCTGGGGCAGAGTCACATGAGATTCATCCACAAAAAGCAGGAAATCCTCAGGGAAATAGTCCAGCAGTGTAAAGGGCGCGCTGCCTGGATCCCGGCCGGAAAGCACCCTGGAATAGTTCTCAATCCCTTTGCAGAAGCCGATCTCCGTGAGCATCTCCATGTCGTACCTGGTACGCTGTTCAATGCGCTGCGCCTCGATGAGCTTGCCCTGGGATTTAAAAAAAAATTCCACCTGCCGCTCCATTTCTTCCTGAATATCCCCAATGGCCTTCTCCATCTTCTCCTTAGGCACAATGTAGTGGGAAGCGGGATAGATGGCGATATGCTTGAGTTCTGCAAGCACGTCCCCGGTCAGGGGGTTAAACTCCCGCAGCCGTTCGATTTCATCTCCGAAGAACTCCACCCGCACTGCCTTATCGCTGGACTCTGCGGGGAAAATTTCCACCACGTCGCCCCGAACCCGGAACTTATTGCGGATGAAGTTCATGTCGTTGCGCTCGTACTGCAGCTCCACCAGCTTTTTCAGCAGCTCATCCCTGTTCTTTTCCATCCCCGGCCGCAGGGAAATCACCATTGTGCGGTAATCAATAGGGTCTCCCAGACTGTAAATGCAGGATACCGACGCCACGATAATGACGTCCCGGCGTTCAGATAGTGCGCTGGTGGCAGAGTGGCGCAACTTATCAATCTCATCGTTGATGGCGGAGTCTTTTTCAATATAAGTATCCGTCTGGGCGATATACGCCTCCGGCTGATAATAGTCGTAATAGGATACGAAATATTCCACGGCAGACTCGGGAAAAACTCCCGAAACTCCGAACAGAGCTGTGCCGCCAGGGTCTTATTATGGGCCAGCACCAGTGTGGGACGCTGCACCCGCTGAATGACGTTGGCCATAGTGAATGTCTTACCGGAGCCCGTCACCCCAGCAAAGTCTGCTCCTTATCCCCCCGGTTAAGCCCTTCCACCAATTTTTGCGATGGCCTCCGGCTGATCCCCCGGTGGGCTTATAGGAGGAAACCAATTTGAACATTTCCTGCTTGCTTTGCTCACTCATCGGAAATTTCTCCTATCACAGCAGCCTTTTCGCTCCTGTTTACATCCTCGTTTAGAAATCAATCCCATTTTATCAAAATGCAGTCCTAGCCGCTTCATTCTCTGTTCATCAGTGGTTCAGTATAACATACAGGCGTAATTTTTACAATAAAACCAAACTCATTGTCGTTATTTGGCAAAGGGTTCTTTCAAGCCGCGGAAAGCCATAATCATATGATCTGCGGATTCCGGCCTTTCTGCAACAGCCTTGCCCGGAACCGCCTCCACAGTCTGCCGTGCCCTTCACTTTCGGGGCTTCTCCTTACCGTTCCCTTCCGCATACAGCAGGGACTGTTCCAGCTGCCGGGCAGCCTCAATTTCCCGCAGCCATTCCTCATCCAAGCTCTGGCCGATCAGCTCAAGAAGACCCATTGACCTGAAAGAGCAGTAATCGTCCCCTGCAAAATAATATGATCGCTGAGCCAGGCGTCTATCCCTTTCAGCGACAACTGAATATGCCTGGTAGCCACAATATCGTTGCGGGAGGGACATGCCAGCCCGCTGGGATGGTTATGGGCGATGAAGACGGTCTGCACATTATAACGGATACACAGTTCCACCAATCTGCGTTTATAGATGGGCACAGAACTGACCGACCCCTCTGCCAGAACGTCACAATAAAGTATTTGGCCTCTGCCGTTGAGAAGCAGTACTGCCATAAGTTCATTTTTCTTCCAAGAAATTTGGGACGCATCACCTCACAGGCCGATTTCGTGTCGAAAATGCGTTTGAGAGATTTGGCGTCCTCCTCCAGATATGCTCTCGCCAATTCCGTGGATTGACGGAGAAAGCGTGCCGTTTGTTCCGATGCCCCTGCCAGCACCAATTCCTCTTCCGGCGCGGTAAGGATGCTTTTGAAGGAACCGAACCGATTCAACAGCAAATCCAACTGCTGTGCAGCCTCTTCAGGTCCCAGAAAACTGCAAAAAACTTCCAGCAGCAAATTTCTCCGTGCCTCTTCCTCCGGAGGCGGTCCAAGCACATGAAAAGTCCCCTTATTTTTTCCCTTTGCCATGTTTTTACCTTCCCTCTTATTTTACGGCACCATCATAGCAAACATTTGTTCTCTTGTCAACCACTCCAAGTAAATAAGCGGAATATTTCCTTTTCAGGAATCTTCCGCTTTCCGACATGGGATGTTCGGGCCTGTCCAGCGGAGAGGCGTTCCGTTATCCCTTGTCTCCCATAGCCGGCATATCCGCCTGGAGTTTTTCCGGCCATACAAAGCTGCTTCATGTCCAATGCGCCGGAAGTACCAGGCGATTAACCCTCATCCCCCGCAGCCAAGTATGGATCGTTTCATGTGCCGTTGTTTCTCTCCGCCGTCTTTCCGGACCTCCCAGTCAGCGCTGCTCTATATGCAGGTTCAGTTCAAAACGCTCGAAAAACCGATGAGGGTTCCTTTCTTCATCTCTCACCGGCTGCATGATGATCCGCAGATTCCGGGTATTCACTCACACAAACCGTTCTTTACCGTCCTTTTTCATCTGCTCAAATGCGCTGCGGATCCGCTCTTTTGGATGCCTCCCTGCTATGACAGTCAAAAATACTTTTCCAATCAGCCCGGCATAGCCCCGCTCTTTGTAATAGTGATACTCTGCGTACCGGTTCATGTACCGGATGACATAACCGCTGTCCACAAAAACAATGGGATAAGGGTAACTGTCCAAAATCCCTTTCATAATGACATTCTGATCCATAGCCAAACATTCCTTCCTTTCCTGAAAACAGGCCCGTATTTTTTCAATTATAGCACATTACAGGCTTTCGCCCCATGTCCCTTTAAAAGTTTCTTTTTTAAGGTTTGCACTTTCCCATCCGGACATACCTATGATATAATGCTTTTATACCGTGATCCGGCAGAAGCTTCGAGTTTTTTTCAGGTCCTCTTCTTTTCTTTCAGAAAAGTATGGTTTTTCAAAGGAATGTAAAACGCTGGAAAACGGAAAAACCGGAATGGCGGGAATTTTTCCCGCCGCGGCCGTAACAGAATCAAATTGACTGTTCAAGGGAGGCAGATGGTATCCCCATGGGAAATATTCTCGACTATATTGAACAGGAAAAGCAGAGCTTTACACAGTATCCTTTCTGTGCGGTGGACAGCTTGGTTCTCTCGCAGCTCTCCTACCTGAACTTCGACGGCCTGGTACCTGGCCCCGGGGAAGGAGATTCCATTCTCCTTTCACAGCTGGCAAATGAGAAAACCGTGGCAGCCATGGTGAAAGGTATCCGGGCGCCGGATCTCAACACAAAATTGTTCTGGCTGCTGGCGGAAAGCCCCTGTTTTCAGAACCTGCGCCTAAGCGCCTATATCAACCACATTGACGAGGAAAAAGAGGAGAAGTTTTCCGCTGTCACCTTCCTTCTTGGGGAAGATGCCTATGTGGCCTTCCGGGGACAGACGCCTACTATGTAGCTTGGAAAGAGGACTTCAATCTGGCTTTTATCTGCCCTGTCCCTTCCCAGGTGGAGGCCGCGGAATACCTGAGCCATGCAGCTGTTCCTGTTTCCGGACGGCTTCTGGTGGGCGGCCATTCGAAAGGCGGAAACCTGGCCGTGTACGCGTCCCTGTTCTGCACCCCGGAAGCGCAGCGTAAGGTGGACGCTGTTTTCAGCCACGACGGTCCGGGTTTTCAGCCGGAAGTGTTGGAAACCCCGGATTACCTTCGAATGAAAGAGCGGATTCATAAGACCATTCCCCAATCCTCTTTGGTAGGAGTACTTTTGCAGCATCAGGAATCCTATCAAGTCATTCGCAGCGACAGTTTTGGATCATGCAGCATGACCCCTTTTCTGGGTCGTAGAGAACGGCAGCTTCAGTTATGAGGCCTCTCTGACCAGCAGCGCCGCCTTTTGAATCGCAGCCTAAACGAATGGATTTCCGCGCTTTCAGAAGAGGAACTTTCCGCATTTGCCGATGCCTTGTATAAAGTGCTCTGCTCCTTTGGCGGAGAAACCTTTGCAGATTTGCCGGAGGAATGGTGGAAAATCGTGCTTAACGTACTGGGCGGCATGAAGGAATTGACGCCGACACCTATAAATGTATTCTTTTCACAGTACGCTCCCTGGTTTCTCTGGCCATCGGCAATCTGCCCAAACCCAAGGTAAATCTCAAGCTGCCTGAAATAGCGCTCCCCAGCATTCCACTGCCGAAACGGCTTCCCATCCCTTCCGCAAGCACAGCGCTAAAATCTCTTCCCCCATAAAATCCAATAACCCCTCTTGCGTGGTATGCCTTTAGCAGTGCCGCAGTATTCGTGTCTCACAGAAAGGAAGACAGTCAACAACATGATAAAAAGGAACCGCCTCTCAGAACAAATTCAGCCGAAAGGCACGATGCTCCATTTCTCTGCTTTTTGTCCCTGGTCCTTCTTCTCACCTGCTTTACCCCAATGGCCTTAGGAGCAGAGGGAGAAGGAGGAGTCATCCCGGGAGAATCCGCCCTGACCTCAGAAGTCTCTTCTCAACCGGAAGACGCCCTCCCCAGGAGAGTTCTTCCGCTCTGCCGGAGGAAATCACAGCCGGGGGGGAGAAGACGGAAAGCCAGCCCCAAGAGGGGTCCGGCGAATCCAGCGAACCGGGCGGCGGCGAAAGCAGCAAGCCGGAAGAACCTCCTGCGCCCAAAACATATACCGTCCTGTTCGTCATGGGAACACTGGGCAATGTTTCCTACCAGGTGGAAGAGGGACAGTATCTTGCCCAAACTCCGGATGACCCTACTCTTCCCGGCGCCGCCTTTCTGGGCTGGTTTGATGAGGAAGGAAATCAAACCTATCCTTCCAGCCTCCCCATCGACAGGGATAGAAATTTACTGCCCGGTTTTCCCGCAGTCTCGAGACCTGCTGAATACCACAGATCATATCGCCTATATCGGCGGCCATGAAAAAACGGCATGTTCAAACCCGAGGCCGGACTTACCCGTGCGGAAGCGGCCAAAATGTTCTACGCGCTGCTCAGAAGCCACGATTGGGAAATCAAAACGTTCCCCGATGTTCCTGCCTCAAAATGGTATGCGGATCCAGTGGGAACCATGGCCACTCTGGGCATCGTCGGGGGTTATGAAAACGGCGCCTTCCGTCCGGATCAGCAGATCACCCGTGCGGAATTCGTCAAAATGGCGGTGAGTTTCGATACCATACAGGATGGGGAACTGATCTTTCCCGACGTCTCCCCCTCCTCCTGGGCTGTCCCCTACATTGTAACGGCCACCAGAACGGCTGGATCAACGGTTATAAGGACGGCTTCCATCCGGAGGACCGAATCACCCGGTCTGAGGCGGTAACCATCATCAACCGGATGCTGGGCCGGTCTCCCGACGCAGAGATTCTCAGCCTGACGGACACCAAAAACTTTTACGACGTCTTCCCCACCGACTGGGCCTACGGACAGATTGCAGAGGCTGCAACCACCCATACCTACCTTCCGACGAGGCCGGGGAAACCTGACCGACTATGAAAAGGACGAGAGTGTGGTGGAAAAAATCCCACTGGATCAGAGACGGCGCAGACCGTTACTATCTGGACGCGAAAACCCGGAAATTCCTCCGGGGCGAGGTGACGCTGGACGGCGTCCAGTACCTGTTGGACGCCTCTACCGGCAAGGCGATTACCGGGTTCCGCAACCGGGGCTCCTGGCGGCGGTATTATAAGGACGGCGTTCTCCAAAACGACATTTCTTCCTGGGCGTGGTAGAAGGGCCTTATTTCATAAAGGTCTTACAAAAATCAAATTATCTGATCATCATCTTGCAAAAGATGAAAAGAACATTTTGCGGGGGTAGCTGTTGAGCCATGCCTCGGCGGCCTTCACCTCTTGGGGCGAGAGGGTGCCGAGGTCTGTCCCCTTCGGGACGAGTCGCCGGATCAGGCCGTTTTGGTTTTCATTGGTGCCGCGCTCGCTCGGCGTGTATGGGTGGCAGTAGTAGACGGTGGTGCGCTTTCCTTTCCCTCGGCGCTTGTTTTCGATGCCTTCGGCGTCCGAGAACTCGGTGCCGTTGTCGCAGGTGATGGAGAGGAAGATCTGCGGGAATAGAGCGCCCAGTTTCCGCTCGATGCCGTTGAGGGCCCGGACGACGCTCTCGCTCGTCTTGTCCTTCATGGAGACGATGATCTCCCGGCGGGTCTTTCGCTCGGTCAGCATGAGCCACGTCCGCTTGTAGCCCTTGCCGCTCTCGAGACTATCCATTTCCCAGTGGCCGAAGGTCGTGCGCGTGTCCACGATCTCCGGCCGCTTTTCTATGCTCTTTCCTGCCGGCTTTCTCGGGATGGCGCCCTCTGGCCGCTCCGGCTTCCTGCGGCGCTTCCCGTGCTGCGGTAACATTTCCACAGTGAGATCGTCGCCGAAGATCTCGCCCCTGATGTAGTTGTAGGCCGTGCTTGCGCAGATGTGCACCCGGAAGGGCCAGCCCATGACCTCGGCCTCTCCGATGGCTGCCTCGGGGCTGTACTTCTCGTCCCGGATCTTGCCGATCAGGTAGTCGGCGAGCTCGTAGTCGTTGCCGATCTTCAGCTCCGGGCCCTTCGCCCGCAGGTTGGCCTCATACCGAGCCTGCGCCCCGTCGGGGTTGTATCGGATCTCGGTCGTGTAGTCGCTGTTCAGGTGTTCATAGGTGCACCGCTTGAGCTCCCGGTAGATGGTGGTGTAATGGACGCCGACCTCCTTGGCGATGTCCACGACCTTCATGCCGGCGCGCCTGAAGGCGTCGATCTGCGTGCGCTGCGTTGGTGTCAGGTGGCTGAAGTGTTTCCCCATGGTGATCCCTCCGTGAAATAGAAAAAAGGGCGGCCGGCTGGCCGCCCTTCGTTGTCATCGCCTGTTGTATGCCGCGATCAGCGCCAGCGTCTCGTCGTCTGTGACGATGTCCTCGAGCCGGCACTCCAGAGCGACGCAGACCTTGAGGAGCGTTTTCAGCTTCGCCCCCGCGATGTCTCGGTCGTCTTGCTCGTAGGTCTGGAGCACTCGGCTGTTGATGTCGGCCTTCTTGGCGAGCTGCGACTGAGACAGGCCGCGATCCTCTCGCAGCGCCTTCAGGCGTTTCCCGGTGGTGATCGTTTCCATGTTGAGCGCCTCCCCTTTTGTTTCGTGTGTCTTTACTATACAACATTTGTTGTATAAAGTCAAGAGGGGAGACAAGAGAAAAGCAGCGCGGCCGCTCTGGCTGCGCTGCTTTCATTCTTTTCCGAGCAGGTAGTAGATGGTCACGCCGAGGGCGTCGGCGAGGTACTCAAGCTCATAGTCGGCGACAATGCGGTCGCCGGTCTCGATCCTGCTGATGGCCTTCTGCGTGATGTCGAGCCCCGCGATCTGGATCTTGTACGCGAGGCGCTCCTGCGAGATGCCGGCCCGCTCTCTGGCTGCGCGGACGCGCTCGCCTGAGATATTGCATCGGCCTTCTGGCCTGTATATTTTCAAATACGCGCCGCCTCCTTTTCTGCCACTTATGCCAAAGATGGGTAGTGCAAGTTGACAATAACACGCCGCCCGTGATAATATTATCCCAAAGATGACTAAATACTAAAAAACGCAATAGGACAGACGAAAAGGAGGTTTTTTCAATGGGTTTACGTTTCCGGCGCAGTATTAAGATCGCTCCCGGCGTCCGTGTGAACTTGAATAAAAAGAGCGCGAGCGTCACCTTCGGCCCGAAGGGCCTGAAGCACACAGTCAGCACGACCGGGAAAAGCCACACGACCGTCGGAGTGCCCGGCACGGGCCTGTCGTACACGACCAGTGGCGGCCGGCCGGCCAGCGTGCCGGCAGCACAGCGCCCCACCTCACCGAAAAGCAAAGCGGTCGTCCTGCCGTTGTGCATTTTCCTCGGGGTGCTCGGTGTGCACCGCTACTATGTGGGGAAGATCGGCACGGGCGTCATCTGGACGCTGACGGCTGGCTTCTTCGGGATCGGTTGGATCGTGGACATCTTCACGGTCGCCCTCGGCGGCTTCTATGATGTCAACGGCTATGTTGTCCGCTTCCACCCGACTGAGGCCGAGCTGGCCGCTGCTGAGGCGGCGCAGAGCGATGGCGGCGAGGATCCAGCAGAGGACGACGCCACAGAGGAATGAGTGCATAAACAGAAAGAGCCCGCCCGGGATCACTCCCGAGCGGGCTCTTTTTGTGTATTCTGACGGTTTCATAGCTTCTGGCCGGCACCGATCCGCGCCGCGCCGGTGGCAAGTTGCACAATTAGACCTTCTTGGCGTAGTCCAGCGAGATCCAGCCGGCCCCGCTCTTGAGCTTGCCCCACTTGGAGGCCCCGGGCCCGTCGCTCTCGGCGACGATGGTGTAGGTGCCCTTGTCGCGGATAGCCCCGTTGGTGCCGTAGTTGGTGCCGGGGCCCTTGCGGATGTTCAGCACGTCGGTCGTCACCTTCACGAGGTACGAGGTGGCCGTAGAGCTGCTGCTGGTCTTGATGTCTGCCGCGTCCGTCCACCCGTACACGGTGGAGCCGCCGCCGGAGACGGCGATCAGGTGGTAGGGGTGCGCCTTGCCCTTGGCGATGGCCGTGACCTTAGCCTTGCCGGGCTTGCAGCTCGACGCGCTCGTGGCCGTGGCGCTGACGTAGTGCTTGGAGCCAGTGAACTCCACCACGTCGCCGACCTTGATGCCGGCGGCGCTGCCGGTGGTTCCCCCGGTGGAGGGTGTGCTGCTGCCGGAGCCGATCCGACGGTTGACCTCGGCTGCGATCTCTCCGTGGCGATTGTAGAGCCAGTCGCCCGGGCAGGCTTTCGCAGCGTAGTCCCGGTGCACGGTCATGTTGCAGCCGTTCAGGTGGTTCATGCGGTCGTTTTTGCTGGTCGACCAGACGAGCTTCTTGATGCCGTTGCGCTTGCAGATGTCGGTCACAAGCTCCAGTAGCGCGTCGTATGCCTTGCTGTTCACAGCATAGGGGTGAGTGGCGTCGCTGGCGACCTCGATGGTGACGGCGCGCTGGTCGTTGGCGTTGGACGACGTGCACCACGAGCGGTTCCCCTCGTCCACATAGAGGGCGATGCGGCCGTCGGGGCCGATGCCGTAGTTGCTGGACGCTCCCTTGCTGCTCTTAGCAAACAGAGCGCCGCAGCTTTCGACGGAGAGCTGGCCGGCCATACAATGGATCGTGACGGTGTCGATCTTCTTGGTGCGCTTGCCCGAGTGGTTGGGGCTGAGCTTGGTGTAGGAGATCAGCGAGCTGTTACTCATCTTCGTCGTCCCCCTTTCCGTCACCTTCGAGGAAAGATGCGATGGTGTCCTCGTCAACGACGTCGCCCTCCTCGTCATAGATGTGGCCGGTCTCCTCGTCGTAGCTTAGGGTGCCGACATAGGGGAGGTCGTCGTCGATCTCTTTGTTGTAGTAGCGCATATTCAGCGCCGGTTTCTCTTTGCTTCCGTTCATGATATTGCCTCCCTTGCAAAATGAAGGGCGGGCCAGCCGGCCCGCCCTCTGCGTTGATTATTCGAGCGGCAGGTTGCCGCCGTTGAGCTGGTTGACTGCTGCCTCGATGGCCGCGTTGATGGCCTCCTCGTCCACGGTGAAGCCCATGGACGCGAGGAACTCGAGGACGTACTTCTTCTTTTCCTCGCCGCGGCCCTGCCCCTTGTAAAGCTGCTCGGCAGCGGCGACGCCGATCTTCACCCACTCGAGCAGCTCCTTGCGCTGCTCGTCGGTGGTCTTGCTCTTGATCCACGGGATCAGGAACACGGTGACGCCGGCGGCTGCCAGCGCGATGACGGCGTTGATGATGGGGGTGATGTCGATCATGTTCATCCTTTTGCCTCCTTGTCTGTTGTGGTGGTGGTATATTGGCCGGCGCCGGCCCCGCTGATGGGGTTGCCATCAGCGTCGAGGCCGTGCCGGTTGCGGCTGATCTTCTCGGTGGCCGACTTGGCTGCATAGCTGACGAGGTAGCCGATGCAAGCCGTGAAGATGGTGGTCGTGACATCGCTGGCGGTCTGCTGATCGCGGAAGGCCAGCACATAGGACGCCACGGCCGCGGCAGTTGCGACGAGGACGGCCCACGCCGCCAACTTCTTCGAGAACTCCCACGGCCTGCGTCGGGCCTTGGCCTCCCGCTTGCGCCGGTATCTTCCCATGGGTGTCACCTCCCTCAGTAGATCGCGTGGATGCCCTGCTCGGTGAGGAAGTCCTTCTGCTCGTGTTTGATCTTCTGCGCATACTGGAGGGCCGCCTCGGTCTCTCCGTTGGCGTGGCCGTTCTTCAGGGCGGTGGCCGTGGCCTCGCCGAGCGCGATGGCGGCCCCCACGCTGCGCACGAGCAGCACCTCGTTTCTCTCCCGGGCGGCGTCGCGCCGGTCGAGCTCTGCGTCCCTCTTGGAGAGCTGCCTCTGGATCATCCAGAAGCACAGGCCCGTGATGGCCGACGGGATCCCCATGAGGGCCACGAGCTGCCCGATGTCAAGCTGGATCATGCTGCACCTCCATCCTCGACCTCGACGACCTCCCAGCCCTGCGGGTAGGCTTCCGGGCTGTATGCGTTGGCCCCCTCCATGATGGAGCGGTAGACCTTGCCATCAGTCCAGATGCAGACCTCGCCCTTCTGGTAGCTGTCCTCGGCCATGGTCGGCTGAATGAAGGGCTTCGCCTTCTTCGGGTCGGTGGTGTGGTAGGGCACCCACTGTGCGGGGCTCTTGCCCGGCTCGATGTCCGGGTTGTTGTTGGTGTTGTGGGCTTGGCAGCAGCGCCAGCTCTGCCCGTCGTGGGTGCAGGCTTCGCCGACCTCGTGGCTGCCATCCCCCTTGGGGCCGGCCTTCGTCCACGCTGGCAGCAGATCCTCGCAGGCGATGATCTCGGTGCCGGTACGGTCGCCGGCCTCGGCCTCGCTCACGAAGGTCATGCGGGCGCTGCGCAGGGCGGCCTCGAGGCCGCTGTACTTGTCGCTCATGTGGTCAGCCCCCTTTCAATGGCGCCAGACAGATCCTCGAGCTCGTCCTCGAGCTTGGTGATCCGCTCCTTGTCCTCGGGAGAGGTGCCGCCCCCGCCGCCGGCGGCGGCCTGCTCCTTCTCGTGGATGGCTTTGATACTGTGTTCCATGAAGTAGACCATGCTGCTCCTCCTTTCTGGTCTTGGGGTGTTGGTTTATGCGAAGTTGCCGCCGACCGACTGGATGTAGCAGTCGCCCTCGGCCGAGCCGCGCAGGAGCTTGACCTTGATCTTCACGCCCCAGCTTGCGGCGGTCTTGGTCTGGTTGGTGAAAAAGTGCTTCTGGCTGGTCAGGGCCTTGGTGGTGATGTCCTCCCATGTGGGCTCGGCGTCGTTGCCGTTGTTGCAGATCCAGACCTGAAGGGTGCTGCCGGTCGGGAAGCTGCCCTGAATATTGACGAGGGCCTTGGTCGGCATATCGTCGGCCGCCATCGCCACGGTCTGCTCGAACTCGACCGAGTGCATGGCCTTGTCGAAGGAAAGGGTGCGCACGGTGCTCTCGTTCTTGGCGTCGGTGGCGGTGATGGTCAGGGTGTGGTCGCCGTTCAGCAGCTTGAGCCACTGGTCGGCCGTGATCTCGAGCTCGTTGGTGTCGCCGAGGGTAGCGGTGTAGGTGCGCAGCGTGGTGGTGTCCAGCTTCTCCACGACCGTGACCTGATGGCCGTCGGCGTCGGTGACGGTGTACTCATAGGAGGGCGGCGTGGTGGTGAAGCTGCCGAGGTCGGTGTCGCTGCCGCTGATGACGGGCGGCCGGTTGTTGGTGACGGTGCGCACGGCGCTGGTGGTGTAGGCGCTCTCGGCCCCGGCGGTGTCGTATGCCTTGACGCGGTACTGCACGCTCGTCCATCCGTAGGTGATGGAGTCCGTGTAGCTCCGGGAGCTGCCGCTGTAAATCTGCGCCCATGTGCCGTCGTCCACCTTGCGCTCCAGCTTGTAGCCGGCGAGGTTGCCGTCGGGATCGGTCGACTGTCCCCACGAGATGCTCAGGTTTTCGCCGCCGATGACCTCGCTCGGGACAGTGATGGTGCCGGGGGCCGTGGGCGGCTGGTTGTAGACGATTGTGTAGCAGCCGTCCGAGTCGGTGTTATCGGAGACCAAGAGATCGGATGACAGATTACAAGCGGGGCGCAGGCCGATGTAGCCGCCGTAGGCGTTGTTCCCGCTCAGCGTGCCATCGCCCCTGACGCCGCGGGCGTGGCGGGCCGACCCGGCATAGGCGTCCCGCAGCCAGTAGTACCACGCCTGATTTGCCGACGGGTTGCTGCCGTAGTTGGAATTGGCGACGCAGGATGCCGTCACGGTAGCGATGCGGCTGGAGTTGTCGCTGAAGATCGCCAGCTTGCTGCCGCACACATGGTCGCCCGAGAGGTTGACCTCGGTGCAGGACAGGGGGAAAACCTTGTCCACGCAGGTCTCCGTCCCGCCGCCGTCCGTGGAGCTCTTACCGACGGTGATGGTGGTGGCGAGCAGGGCGGCCCGCTCGTTGGCCGTGAAGCCATTGAGGAAACCGGCGAGGGTCTGGTACTGGTTGACGCCGTCCCACACGTTGGCCGTGCTCGGAGGCGCATCTGCGCTATGCTGCGCGGTGTACCACTGGCCCGCGGCGGCGTCACTGTTGAGCCACTGGCGCAGGTTGGAGTAGATGTAGCGGTTGTTGCCGTAGTTTCGGCGGTCGCTGTTGCCGTTGGCGCTCTCCTTCGCGTCGAAGCACAGCAGCTTGATGATCTGGTTGGTCACGAGGGTGACGCTGTTGGCAGGGTAGCCGGCGTGGTTTTTGTCGGCCTTGATCCAGATGATCGGCGCGCCGTAGAGGCTGCCGAACTTGATTTTTGCCTTGTTTGCGAGGTTGCTCAGTTTTTGGGCCATGAGTTTGTCTCCTTTCGGTGAAGGTTTGAGCTCCGGGAAATAGCTGAAGAAATAGGCGTCCATGTTCTGCCGCAGGTGGTAGGTGTTGCCGTGTGAGATGTGTCCCGTCCAGCTCGCGTAGGATTGCACGACGCTGTCGAGTGTCATCTTGCCGGAGTCCACCAGCCCGCGGAACTTGCGGATCTTGCGCTTCATGTTGTCGATGCTCTTGGCTCGCACTTTTCTCACGACCTTGCCGGTCTGCGTGAGGTATGTGTGAAAACCGAGGAAGTCGATGCCGTTCTTCAGCGGGAGGATCTGCGTCTTGCCGTTCAGCCGAAGGCCGAGCGGCTTGATGTACGCCTCGATCTCCTTGAGTATCTGCCGGAGCAGCAGCTTGTCGCTGTGGATGATGTAGAAGTCGTCCATGTACCTGCCATATACGAGGCCGCGGTCATCCCTCAGCCAGTGGTCGAAGGCGTCCAGATAGAGCAGCGCGAGCAGTTGGCTCGACTGGTTGCCGATCGGGATGCCGGGGTCTGGCGTGCTGTCGATTATGAGCCACAGCAGCCACTCAGCGAAGTCGATCAGCTCGGGATCCTTCAGCCACTTCAGGGCCCGGCGGGCCGTTTCGTAACAGTAGGAATGGAGCAGGGTGTAAAAGAACTTTGAAAAATCGCCCTTCAGTACCCAGCCGTCGGCGTAGTCCCACTCGTTCATCGGCCGGGGCGGCAGGCCGGCAGCCTTGCGGGCTGCTTCGTCTGCTGCCTTTCGGCTGAAGAAATAGTGGCGCATAGCCGCAGCCAGACGGTCGAGGCCGTCGTGGGTGCCTTTGCCGATCTGGCCGGCGTAGTTGTCCCGGATGAAGCGCCGGGAGAACGCCGGCTCGAGGACGTTGTCGCAGAGCGAGTGCTGGACGACTTTGCCCTCGAAGTCGATGGCGAGGACGAGCCGCTCCTTGGGCTCGTACACCTTGAATGGGTAGTAGGGCCCGAAGGAATAGTCGCGCCGCTGGAGCCTCTCAGAGAGGGCGACGGTGCGCTCGATGGCCTCCATGCGGTAGCGCATGGCGGTCGGGTTGTCGCGCTTTCCGCAGCGGGTTTTGCGGTATGCTTTGTAGAGCGCGATGGTGCTGTTTACGATATTCTCCATTGAAAAGTCTCCCCGCCGTGTATAGCTCCGGCCACGCTTTGCGTGCGCCGCCGGGAGCATCGGCGGTCTTGTGTTTACCCATGACCGGGCCGGTCAGACGGCCGCGGCTGCGGGAGGGATATGCCTTCCTTGGATGATGGGTCACAGTGTTCGCCGTCCGTCTCCGGGCGGTTAATAAGTCGGGCGATCCATCGAAGCGGGGCGCAGGCCGTTGTTGCCGTTGTAGGCGTTGTTCCTGTTCAGAGTGCCATCGGTCCTGACGTTGCGGGCGTTGTTGGCCGACCCGGCACGAAAAAACAAGGCATACCCCGAGGGCTGCCTATTGATGACGCGCCTGCGCGTCCAGCTTGGCGGCCCTCTCTTTATCGGATTTGTACCATTTAGCGGTCTGGTTTCTTCACGACGGCCGCCATCGCGCCCAGTGTGCAAAGGCGTCATCGCTGAAGCCCGCTGAGGATCTCGTGCGCGAGCTCGATGTGGTGGATCAGCTTTCGGCAGTTGCGAAGAGCTGACCGCTGCGCCCGGTATCTGCAGCTCCCGCTCCTCGGGTCCGTCAGGAGCAGATCGTTGGCTTCCATCAGATCGGCGACGAGGTCGCTGGCCTCGTTCATCATCCGTTGCGCCAGCCCGAGCCGTTCCTTCTTGGGGAAGATGTTCGGGTTGCGCGTCTTGATGTAGGTGTGCTTCTCGAGCTCCTTGGCGTCGCTGATGACCTGCATCTCCGGGAGCTTTTCACGGCCGAAGGGCGGGCGGCCTACATTGGCCCGCTCGTATGGCCGCGAGTGTCCGTTGCTTGCCGTAGTACCTCACCTCCTCCCCTTTGATGGTGATCCTCGCGCCGGTGCCGTCGTAGGCGGTGCCCTGAATGACGATCACGCCGTCCTCACGCTTGCAGCATGAGCAGGGCGGCGCCAGCTCGACAAACAGGTGCGCGATGATGCAGGACGCCTCTGCGAGCGGGATCGGCGTGTAGCCGTAGCCGTCCATGGCTTAGCACTCGAGGCGCTGAAGCGTAGCGTTCCAGACGCCAGAGGTGAGGGTGATGCCGTCCAGATTGGCAAAGGTGATCTGGAAGGGGTTGGTCGTGATGTCGCCGAACACAGCGTCCCACAGGGTCGTGATCTTGCTGGTGTTCTGCTGGACGACGTTGCTCAGGTCGACCACGGCGGCCGTGGCCTGCTCTGCGATCCCGACGGCCTGCTGCGCGAGGAGGATGGCCTGATTGGCCGTGGCCTGCGCGCCGAGGGCGATGGCCTTGTAGGTCTCGTAGTCCTCCTTGGTGGCGTAGGCGTCCGCGGGGATGTAGGCGGTCACGTTGGTGGCCGTGCCGATGGCGGTGACGATGTCGATGGTTTTCTCGACGATGGTGGCGCCGCCGGTCGGCGGGATCCACTCGGCGAGGTCGCCGCAGTTGCCGTAGCAGTACAGCACCTCGCCCACGTCCTCGTCGGGATCTTCCGCATAAAGGCCGAGCTCGCGGTAGTAGAAGCCCTCGGTCTCGTCGCCGTTGGTGAAGACGCCGCCGACGGCGACGGTGCCGTCGCCGTTCACGACGCATTTGGTGATGTCGACGGTCGCCTTCGGGCTGACCACGCCGGTGAGGGAGCGGGGCGTCTGGCCCTCCTCGAGGTAGCCATCGCCGAGGACGATCTTGGTGTAATTGATCTGCTGGCCCGCCACGCCCTTCGCCAGAACGAGAAGGCCGCGGTGGTGATGTCGTTGTTGATAAATGCAGCCATGTCTTTCTCCTTTCCTTAGTCTGAAGCGACCGCCGCTGGTGCCGATGCTGACGGTCTCCCGGTTGTTGTCGTGGACGACGGCCCCGTGGTAGATGTGGATCTCGTCCGCTGCCCATGACGTGCCGCTCCTGGGTGTGCTCTCTGACGGCCATCCCGGCATAGAGGAACATCTCGCCGGTCAGGCAGATCAGGATCGCGTCGAGCCATGCGCTGCGCCGCTTCACGGTGCGCAGCAGCGAGAGGAACAGGTCGAGGTTGCTTCGTTGACGAGGCCCGGGTTGTCGCTCAGCACCTTGAAGTGATAGCGGCTGCCGCCGTACTGATACCACTCCCTGACCTCGCCGGTGCCGAAGTAGTCGGCCACGATCTGCGCCACGGCGTAGGGGGTGCCGAGCTTCGCGTAGACGCGGTCGCTGTTGCGGATGACGGCCCGCTTGGTCTCGATGGGTGCGGTGCTGTCATACCACTGGATGTTCAGCTCCCACGCCATCTCGTCCAGCTCGGCCTCGCTGAGCTGGTCGATCTTGTCCCACCTGCTCAGCAGCTTCAGACGCGCATAGGCGTCCCGGGATAGGGTGTCGCAGCCGGCGGCGAGGCCCTCGCTGCCGTCCTGCCTGCATCCACGCAGGCAGCAGCTTGACCATCTCGGTCTCATTGAGCCGCATTTAGACCACCTCGCTCTCTGTCTTATGGCTGACAGTCAGGTGCCCGCTGAACTTGGCGACTGCGTGTCGTCGAGGGCCTTGTAGGCCGGCTTGACGACGTCCACACGGAAGGCGCCGGTCAGGTTTTCGCCCCACGACGGGCGAGAGGATCCGCTTGCGGAGCTGGTCGGGGTTGATGTCCCGGCCCAGCGCGCCCACCTGCCACTCGTTGTAGCGGTCGATGGCGCCGCCGGTGCCTTCCACATTGGCGACGACCTCGGCCTCGCGTCTCGGGGGTGGTGTAGTAGACGATCTCGATGTCATAGGTCTCGACCTCCGGGGGCACGGCGCTCACTTTGTCAGTGAGTGGCCGGATGTCCTTTGCGTTGACCACGTCCAGCACCTTCGCCAGCATGGCAGCGTCAGGGATCCCGCCGCCTTCCAGCAGGGGGACGATCTTGACGCAGCCCTCGAGGGTGCGGGTGATGGTGATGTCGAGGCTCTGGCGTCCGTGAGGGCGCCCTTGAGCTCGATGGTCAGCAGGCCGTCGGTGTAGTCCACAGTGTAGTCGGTGTCCTTGACCGCCGCCGTGCTCTCCCCGTGTTCTTTCACGATCAGGGTGTCCGGCAAGGAGCGGCCGCCGCCCTTGAAGGCGTGGCCGTCGTAGACCGTGAGGGTGCGGCTGACGGTTTCCGTCTCGCTGACGGCCCGGGCGTCGATGATGGAGCTGTCGGCCGTCATTACCCAGTAGATGTAAGCCTGTTCGGGGCCCGCGGTGGATCTCTTGGCGGGAGCCAGCCGGATGCGCTCGCGCAGCCGGTTGTCGCCCTCCTCGGTGTAGGGCTCGCCGTCGTCGCCGCCGGCCGTCGCCGTGAGATTGGTGACGCTCTCGATGTAGGGGATCAGGTCGACAAGGGTGGTGATGGTGCCCGGGGCGTACCCGTTGTACTCGGTGCCGTTGCTGACGGCCGAGGTCGGGATCTCCACGGAGTAGGCGCCGGCCTGAAGGACGGCGATCTCGTCGGTGGCAAAGTAGTGGTCGCTGTCCGGCGTCACCTTCGTCCACTTCGGGATGATGATGTTGTTGGGCTGCGGCGTGCTCACAGAGAAGCGCATGGTCGTCTTTGCCGGTGATCCTTCCAGCCGGTTCACATCCAGCCGCTCGCCGATGGCGTCCAGTACCTCGCCCCGCGCATAGCGGAGAAGGGTCTGCCGCCCGGTGTCGTCGAGGCTGTTGTAGAGGGCGACGAACACGGCCACGAGCCCCTCGCCGAAGATCCGGCGCTCGTCGCCGGGGTACAGCGGCTCGCCGGCGCCCTTTTCGAGCTCAGCGATCAGGGTGTTGTATAGGGTGCTCGCGTCGGTCGTGGTGAGGTGGATGTCGTCGCCGTAGGTGTTGGTCTCGTCGCTCATGCTGTTCACCTCCTTCAGAGTGTGTTGTCAATGCTGGCCCGCAGCTCGAAGTCGCCGGTCTGCGCGACCAGCGCGACCAGATCGGAACGAGCTCAGGCGCACGCGGGGCTCGTAGGTTTCCACGACGAACTCCACGTCGGCGGCCAGATCGTTGGCAGCCGTCCCGCTCGGCCTGTCGATCAGGGTGCGGTCGATCCCCTTGATGCGCTCGTATGGCACCTCGCCGCGGATGGTCTTTAGGAGGTTCTGCACGCAGGTCTCGGGCGCTGCGTTGCCGCTTGCTTTCATGGGATCACCTCGCTTTACTTCAGTTGGGTGTTGTTGGGTTTCTTTGCAGCTTTGTCGCTGCTGGATGCTCCGACGGTGACGGCGCTCAGACGCGGGCCGACGCCGGTGGAGACTCCGGCCGGGGACGAGCTGCCCCCGTTGGAGCTGCCGGCGGTCGCCTTTTTGCTGCTGGCCTCCTCGGCGTACTCGGTCAGGTTGATCGTGATCTTTCCCTTGAGGATCCGGCCGAAGTTGTCGAGCGTGGTGTCGCCGAGGCTCACACCGGTGAGCTGAAGGTTGGCCGGGCCGAAGCGCGTGCCGCCAGGTAGAAGGGGGCGTACTGGCCCACCAGCGCCGTCCACGACTCGTACTCGCCGCGGACATCGCAGCCCACGGCAGACGCCGAGATCGAAGTCGAAGCTCATGCTCTGGAGCTTGAGCGCCTTGGTCTTGGTGGCCGGGGATCCCGCCTTGTCGTCGCTGTTCTCCGTGTCGAGCTCCACGCTGGATGAGACGCCATTCAGGGCGGCGATCCTCGGCGGGAGACGCCCCATGTCTTGCCGTTCCACGATGCCATGACGGACATGATGCTTGGCCTCCTTCCTTAGTGCGGGCCGGTTGTCTCTCCGTGCGGTGCGGTGTGGGTGTGGCCGGTCAGGCTGATGCCGCCGGCCGTGACGTCGGCTGACGGTACGCTGACGCCCTTGTCCTGCACGGTGAGCGCGCCCTTCTTGATGGTGATGTCGCCGGGGACGATGCCGGGCCACTCCCCGTCCATGCGAGAGAGGATCAGGCCGGTGCCGTCCTCGAACATGGCGTAGGCGACTTCGACGCCGGGGCTCAGGTTTCCCATGTCCCCGCGTAGATACCACGGGATCGTCAGCGGCCTCGTGACGAGGCTGTCGGCGGTGCTCGGGAGCACCCGGGCCGTGGTCTTGTCGCCGTTTCTGTCGGGCTCGCCCTCGATGCTCGAGATCTTGCCCTTTTGGATCATTTGGGTGTTGCTGTTTGGCATGGTCAATATCCCTCCAGAGGCTTGCGCAGGTAGAGCTTGCTCCGCGTCTTGACGTAGTCGTGCCGGATCCGGCTCACGAAGGCCGTGCCGTCCCACGAGGCGACGCCCTCGGTGGAGAGCGTGACCACAGAGCCCGCCGCGTACTCTCGCAGCAGCGAGCCCGTCCAGAGCGGTGCGACGGTCGCTCTTTGTTGGCGTCCCGGAGGAGGCCCTTGGCGAAGCGGTCGGCCTCGCTCTGGTCAGTCATGCGGAAAGGGTAGGATCTTGCGCAGCACTTTGTCGCCCCCGTTCGTCGCTGAGAAGGTGCCAGTCAGGCCGCCGTTGACGGCCTCGGCCGAGCCGTAGGCGTAGGTGCCCTCGTCCCGGTACTCGAAGTCGTTGGCCGGCGTGATGGTGATGGTGTCGACGGGCTGCTGGCCCTCCATGTATGCCTCGTCGTAGACGACCAGCTTACCGTCATACACTAGAAAAGCCGCGCCCTCGAGGGTGCAACGGCCTGAAGAAAAGCGAAGTCGGCGAGGTTGTTCTGCTCGACGTAGTCGTAGGTCTGGTCGGTGATGCCGTAGGTCTCGACCGTGAGGCCGTGCCGGCCGGCGAGCTCTTGGATCAGTTGCAGGAACTTGACCTTTTCCCACGACTTGCTCCGCTTATCCTTGGCGGATTGCGGGCCGAGTAGGCCCGCAGGGTTATGATGCCGGACTCAGGGACGACGCTCTCGACGAACATCTTGCCCGTCTTGGCAGCGCCGTCCTCGATGGCGATGGTGTCGCCCTTCTTGGGGCTCCACGAGTCCCACAGCTCCCGGGTGTCGTTGAGCTTGAGCAACAGCTCGTCGCTCTGCTTGTCTGCGTACATATCGTGATAGCAGCGGTGGACGCTGACTCGGGGTAGATGTCGACGCCCTCGTATAGGATCTTCACGGCGCTCACCTCCTCCACGGCGGCAGGGTCTCCGGCGTCTCCACAGTCTCGACGATCGGGATCCGCACAGCCTCGCCGCCCTCGAAGATCAGCACGTCGCAGAGGTCGCGGTTGGCGTCGATGATGGTGCTCGCCATCCGCTCCTCGTTATAGGCTGCCAGCGCGATGCTGTCGAAGGTGTCGCCGCCTTGCGCGGTGTAATCAATATAGCCGACTATCCGCTGTGACATAGGCGCCGCCCTCCCTTCTTGCGAGTGCTTCGAGGATGAAGTCGATGAACTCCGGCTCCAGATCCCGCAGCTTTCGGATCAGGGCGTCCTCGTCGGTGTTGCCGTCGACCTTGATCGTGGGGCTGAAGGACAGGCCGCTCAGGTCATAGACCACGGACGTGCCCGAGCCGGAGCTGATGGGCTCATAGCTGCCCTCGTCCATAGCGCCGAGCATTTCGCCGGCGCGGGCCCAGTAGGACAGGTTTTGCGCCCTATATGCAGGGTTGAAGCTGATGACGGCCTCGGTCGGGTAGCGCGGATCCTCGCCCGCGATGGACGGGCCGCTCGTGAAGCCGCCGGTTGCGAAGCCGGAAGCCCCGCCGCCCCCGCCGCCGCCGAACAGGCCGGCGATGCTGTTGATGACGCCCGCGCCGAAGCTCACGATCTTGCCGATGACGCTGGCGATGGTGCCGAGCACCGACGCGATGGGCTGAAGCAGCCCCAGCAGGGGGCTCAGGATCGGCATGATGGCATTGAGCAGCGACATCAGGGGCGGCAGCAGCGCCTCGACGATTTGCATGAGAGGGGGCACGAGGGGCATGATGACGCTGTTGACGATCTGGAGCGCGACCTCGAGCAGCGGGGTGATGACAGGCAGCAGGGCCGAGATCAGGCTGGTCAGGACGGGCAGGATCGTCGAGATGATCTGCGTCAGCATTGGCAGGATCGAGGTCAGGATGCTCACGATGGGCGGGAGGATGGCCTGCACGATCTGCATCAGCGGCGGGAGTAGCTGCTGCGCCAGCTCGAGGAGCGGCGGCAGGAAGGCCGAGATCAGCTGCGAGAGCAGCGGAAGCAGCCCGGCGGCCAGTTGCGAGACCATGGGGAGCACGGTCTGGAGGGCCTGCCCCATTCCCATGAGGAACTGCTGCACAAACGGCATACAAGCGTTGAGCGTTTCCGTGATGACGGGGGCGATGGCCTCGAAGGTCTCCCGCAGGATCGGTGCCAGAGCCGTCAGGGTGTTGGCGATCATGGACGCCATCGGCAGCAGCGAGACCTCGGCCGACCTCTTGATCGCCTCGAAGGCGCTGCCGAGGTCATTGTACTTCACGTCGTTGATCTGCTGGAGAGCGGCCGCGCCGTCGTAGGCTGCGGTCTCGATGCTCGCCAGCACCGGCAGCACGCCGGCCTCCAGATCCTCGAACTGTGTGCCGAACAGGGCCACGCCGGCCGCGTTTCGGGCGAGGGGGTCGTCCATGCTGTTGAGGGCCTCGACGGTGTCGAAGAACGCGGCCTCCGCGGTGTCTCCACCTGCGGAGAAGGCTGCGAACATTTTGTCGGCGTTGAGGCCGAGGCTCTCGAAGGCTTCCCGGCTTGTGTCGCTGCCGTCCTTCGCTCTGATGTTGAACTCCTTGACGGCGTCGCCGACCTTGTCGATGGAGAACAGGCCGGCGTCAGCGCCCTCCACGAGGGTGCCGATGAACTGGTCGGCGCTGAGGCCGAGGGCCGCAAACTGCGGGCTGTACTCGTTCAGGGTGTCCAGCAGGTCGCCGTTTTTGTCTGCGCCGTTCTGCGCGCCCACGGCGATCAGGCCGTAGGCTTCCTCGGCGTCGATGCCGAAGTTTTTCATCAGGGCCGACGCTGCCCGGGCGCTCTCGCTGACATCGTAGTCGAACACGTCCCGCAGGTTGAAGCCGGCGGCGGTTGCTCGCTCCAGAGCTTCGCCGGTCAGGTCGCTGGCCTGCTGCGTTGCAGCCAGACCGTCGGCCACGTCGGCGAAGTCATCGCCGAGCCCTTGGGCGTAGATGTTCTTGACGCTTTCACCGAGCGCGTCCAGCTCGTCGCCGGTCGCCCCGGTTGCTGCCGAGAGCTGATTGATGGCCGTGTTGTACTCGTTGCCGAGGTCGGCCAGATACTTCCCGGCCTCCACGACTGCCTTGCCTGTTGCGACTGCGATGCCGCCCACAGCGCCGCCGACGGCCACGGCCTTCCAGTTGACGTTTTCCAGCTTGCCGGTGACATCGTCCAGCGCCTTGCCGAGTGACGGGTCAATGGTGCCGGCGAGACTCACGACGGCTTGCAGCATTTTATTTTTGGCCACTGGCGTCACCTCCTCCTATGCGGCCGGATGTGGGGGATCCTCGGCTTCGGGATCTTGGCCCGCTGCTTTTTCGCCTCCTCGGCCGCTTCGTAGTATTCGAGCAGGAAGTCGGTCAGGCGTTCCCGTCGGAGCTCTCCGACTGAGATGTGGAAGGCTCGGGAGTAGTCTCGGACGAGCTCTCCGAGTCGTTTTGCTCGGAGGGTGCCCCCGACCTCGTTGTGGTAAAATTTCGGCCGATCCTCACCAGCTCCATGACATCGGGCCCGCTGATGCGCTCGAGGTCGGCGATGTCGATGTCGGGGTTGACGGCGGTGATCGCCATCATAGCGAGGTAGAGGTGCATGGAGTAGTCGAGCTCGGTGGCGCCGGCGCTGCCGCCCGCCTTGTGGGTGGTGGCGCGCAGCTTCAGCGCCTCGGCCTCGGCGAACATTCCCACGGTGATCGCGCCGGTGTCATAGGTCAGGGTCTTGACCTTCTTGCCGTTGATGGTGATGGGGTTGCTGAGTGTCAGCTTTTCCATGGTCGTTGTCTCCTTTCGTTGATAAAAAGAGGGACGCCGCCCACCTCGGGCGGCGCCCATCTGTTGTTACAGCACGCTGCGCAGGTCTTTGACGTAGTCCACGCCGCCGATGCGCATGATGGTGTTGAGCTGGTCGATCAGGCAGAACTCCTCGCCGGCGACGAAAACCTGATAGCGGCTCACGGCCAGCGTGACCTCGTTCTCCGAAGGGTTGCCCGGATCCACGGACAGGCCCGGGATCAGCTTCGGGACGCAGCGCATGAACGCCTTGCAGCCTTCGGTCTTGGTGGAGCCGTCGGCGTACTTGACATCCTGCGCCCATCTGACCTCCAGCGTCTTGCTCTCGAGCTGCACCATGGAGCGCAGCCCCTTGTCGATGCCGATCTTGGTGATGGCGGCCTCCATGCCTTCGATCTGGCCGGTCATGGGTGCGGTGTAGGTGCCCATCGCCTTATAATCGGCGGTCACATGGGTGACGGCCGGCAGGGTGATGGTCACGTCCTTGGCGACGAGGACGCCGTTGATGTACACGGTGTCGGCGAGGATGGGGCCCTTCAGGTCAAGCCACAGATTTGCCATTACTCGTCACCTCCTTCGTAGTAGACAGAGAAGCCGGCGTCGGTGTATGCGACGTACACGCTCGCAGACTTGAGGGGCGGGGTCGGGGTGACGGCGATGTCCCAGCGGAAGTCGCCGTTCATGATGTCGGTGGTGCTGTTCTCGCTCTCGAGGAACACGATCTGCGGCTCGCCCAGCAGCGCGCCCATGCTGACATACCCGTCGAGCTTCTCCTGCTCGCGGTTGATGATCTCGTCCTTGAGCGCCCGGGTCATGGGCTCGTCGATGCGTGGGCTCCACTCCCTCTGGAAGTCGTTGGTGATGTGCATGAGCATACGCATGGACACGTCGAAGATCGCCCGGGGATCCACGTCGGCGCCGTAGGTGTAGGCGGCGGTGTGGTCGCCCCACAGCACCCACTCGCCGCCCCATGCGACGGCCGTGCTGATGCCGTTCTGCGTCAGCTCCTTGCCCTCCTGCTGACTGAAGCCGCGGTTGGTGGCGTTGGCCCCAAAATACTGCTTGATGATGGGGATCGCCTTGTTGCCGCAGGTCTCCATCGGCACGCTGTTGTGGCTGAAGTCGGCTCGCATGAGCTCGACCACGGCCAGCGTGCTCAGGTGGTAGATGTTGCCGAGGTTGTCGATGCCCTGCGGCCAGTAGACCTTCGACCGCTCGCCGGTGAAGGCGTTGTTCTTCTTCCACGCGATGGCCTTGGTGATGGTGTCGACCGCCTGCGCGCTGCTGTCCACGAGGGGCAGGTCAGCGACGACGAAGGCGTCCCAGTGGCCGTTGATCTTCTGGCTGGCGGTGAGCATGGCGTTGTAGACCGCCGGGCTCTGGCTCCAGCCGGGGGCGGCGATCAGGTTGCAGACCGCGAACTGCTCGGGGTAGAGCAGCGCGATGGAGCTCAGGCCGCTGTACTCGCCGCCGGCCGTCACGCCGCCGATGATGTCGTCGTCCTCGATGGCGCTGTCGTCCACCTCGTAGAAGCTGGCCGTCAGGGTGCCGGTGAGCGGGGAGTCCGCGATCAGGCTTGTGATGATGACGGTGCCCTTGGTGAAGTTATAGTCCACAGCGTAGTCGGTGCCCTCGGCGTAGTCGCCGCCATCGCTCTTGGCGATGGTCAGGGTGTCGAGGATGATGGTGGAGCTCGCAAACTCGGCCCGGCCGCCCGTGAAAGAGAGCTGCTGGGTGGTCTCGGTCGCCTTGCGGTGCTTGCCCGCAGACGGGTCGAGGACGTTGATGACGTAGATGGGGCCGATGTTCCCGAGGGTGTTGTTGAAGTGCGCGTTCATGACCTCGCAGAGCGTAAAGGTGCCCCAGTCGGCCGCATAGCCGAGCTTGCGCTGCGCGTCGATCATGTTGCTGAGCTTGATGGGCTCATTGATGACGCCGGCGTCTGCGAAGCCGCGCACGAGGTTGACAGGCGCCGTGCCGATGTAGACCGGCGTGGTGCCCGCCTGCACGGCGCTCTGTGCCACAGTCTCGCCGATGTGGCCGTATGCGCCGTAGAGGTATTCGTTTGCCATCTGCTTTTCCTCCTTTGCATAAAATTAGAGCAGCCGGTCGGCTGCCCTTAAAGCAGGTGTTGGTAGTCCTTCGGCGTGCGTGTCAGGATCTCCTCGACGGCGAACTCTACCCACGCGAACCAGTAGGGGTAGAAGTCCGGGACGGCGTCCTGCTCAGACACAGGGCCGAAGGTGATGCCGTCCTCCTTCATGACGCGCAGCGGGCCGATGTACTCGGCGTTCTCGATCATGCGGAGGGCCGTGTCCACAAAATTCCATGCGTCGCGCCAGCCCTCGCCGTTTTTCTCGAAGAAGGCCGTGGCCTCCTCGTTTTGCCACTGGACGTATGCGCCGCTGCCGTCGTTTTTCGGTTTGAAGATGTCGCGCCCGTGGTAGCCGGGATCCCACGCAGAGAAGCAGAGCCGGATCTTGATGCTCCTCGAGCTCATGGTCAGGCTGTCGGTGCCCTCCACGATCTGCACGCAGACCGAGGGGATGGGGGCCGGCACCTTCGGGGGCAATCTGTCCTTCGACGGGACGAAAAGCGAGAACGCGGTCGGGTTGACCAGCTTGTAGGGGTAGGAGGCGTCGGTCGCGCTGTCGTCGGGGAGCTTGAGCTGCACCATCGGGCAGACGGTGGAGTCCAGCCACTCCCGGACGATCTCGATGCTATTGACTATGGACACGGCTGCACCTCCTTTACATGGTCACGGTCTGGCCGAGCGCGATGGTGGCGACGCCCATGTCCTCGCTCCAGTCGTTGACGATATACTCGCGGCCGTCGATGTTGAGCCCTTCGCCCGCCGGGCGCCGGGGCGGCAGATCCTCGACTGCTGCATACAGCATGAGGGACGACTCTGCCACGCCCAGCTCTTGCCCCCCTTGGCGTTCTTTCAGGGCGTTGTCATCCAGCACGACGGTGATGGTCTTTCCGTCGACCTTGTGCTCCTCGCCGAACTCGGCGAGGTTGAGGAACACGAGGCGGCGGTCGTCAGCGACCATCTTCTTGAAGTCGAAGGCCATTAGACGGGATCCGCGGCGCCGATCTGAGGGGGCTCCTCATTGTCGCCGGTCTGGTCGTCGTCGACCTCGTTGGCCGCCGCCTTCGCCTTCTCGATGGCGGCGATGACATCAGCCTTCTTGCGCATGGCAGAGGCGTCCACGCCATAGGCGGCCGCCACTTCCTTCAGCTCGTCGAGCTTCATGTCCTCGTCGTACTCAGGAGCGGCGGGCGCGTCGTCGGTCTCGGGTGCAGTCTCGGGCTCTTGCTCCGGCTTTGCGGCCGGGGCAGGGGCCACGGGCTGCTCGTCGACGTACTTGGCGACGCCCTGCTTGACCAGACGGGCCTCGAGCTCGGGGTCGAACTTCTGAGGCCCGTCTGCGTTGGTGATGGGGACGACCTTGCGGCCGTTATAGTAGCCGAAGGTGCCCGCGATGATCTGGATCATGTTCGTGCTCCTTTCTGCCGGCTTAGTCCGAGGTCAGGACATCGGCGACGATCCACGGGTTTTTGTTGTTGGGGATCAGCAGCGGGCGGCTGGAGATGGTCAGCGTGCGGGTGTTACCCTCGGCGCTGGACACATACTTCGGCACGCGGCGGCCGGCGTAGGTGTGGAACTCGCCGTCTGCCTGCTCCACCTGAGACACGGCGCCGTAGCAGGTGCGGCCCGCAGCGGGGGCGGTGAGGATGCACTTGCCGCTCGGGATGTAGAGCTGATCGTTGCCGTCGTCGTCGGTGTAGGTCTCGTCGTAGGAGATCACGCTGATGATGCGGCCGTTGATGTTCAGGCGGGCCATGATGGAAGCGCCCGGCGCCAGCTCCTCGGGGGCCACAGAGCCCAGCTCGTAGCGGCGGTTGTCGAGCATTTCCTTGATGTCGGGATCCTCGACGATGGCGTCGGCCACGTCCGGGGAGCACACGAGGTCAGCAGCACGCAGGCCGCGTCTGGTCAGCATACGGGCCATCGCGCCGAGGTCGGCGCGGATCTTGGCGCCTTCTGCGTCCCACTTGATCGTCGGGGTGTAGGTGGCGGGGTTGGCGCCCTCGGAGTAGAAGCGGATCTCCATCTCGTCGCTCTTGTCGGCGTCGTCGGCGATGTGCTTCATGATGCAGCCGTTGGTCAGCATGGTCTCGGCGGCCATGGCCTCCTCACGGTTGGTAATGAGGTCGCCCAGCTCGTCAGCGTCACGCATGATGAGCACCTGCTGGCGCTGTTCAGGGGTGAGCTGAGAGTACAGGGCCTCGCCGAAGCCGCGCTTGCGCAGCTCGTCGAGAGTCAGGGTGCGGCGAGGGGCCACGAAGGGAGGAGTATAACGCTCCATGTTGTAGCCCTTGCGCAGGATGGTGACGCCGCCCTTGCGGGGAGCGACGAAGGGCGCGAGCTTGCGGGTGCCGTCGCGGTACTCGACCAGCACATCCTCGGTGGCGAAGATGTCGCTCGCGTCATTGGTCGGGAAGTAGCGGTCGCGCAGGAAGGTCGCCGCGGGGACGAGCTGCTGCACGGCCATGAGCAGCGTGTGGGTGTCGTAGAAGTTAAAAGGCATGGTCTTGTCCTCCTTCTCTTAGTAGTCCAGCGCGTCGCTCAGCAGGATGCCGGCAGCGCGCAGAGCTTCCTCGTCGGCGGGCTTCAGGGTATACTCGCCGCTGAAGATCAGCTTGTTGCGGGCGAAGTGCCCGGTGCGGTAGGCGGTGGCCTCCACATCGGCGGCGGTGCCGATCTCGGTGTCGTCGCAGAGGATGGCGTTGGCGGTCAGGGTCTCGTTGGAGCCGGCGGTGGTGCCGAGGGCGACCATCTTGCCGTCGCCGCCGGTGCCGCTGGAGAGGGCCAGCACGGTGCCGCGCTTGAAGGTGGCCTTTTCGCTGGTCTCCTTGCGGATGGTCACAGTGAACACATCAGCGACGGGCTCGTTGGTAACGATCAGGCCGTCATAGTCCACGGTGCCGATGTTTTCGTCGAGTCTCTTGCTCATTACTTCTTACCTCCGTTCTTGGTGGTGTTGTAGATGCTGACGATGGCGTCGACCTTGGCCTTGTCGTCGGTCTCGCTGCCTTCCTCGCCTCCATTGGGGGCGGCTCCGACACCGGCCGCGCCGGAGTCAGCATTGTCGGCGGCGGCGTCCTTCAGGTGCTTGGCGCCGAGGGCCGCCTGCTTCTGCATGGCCTTGAGTGCGAGCTGCTCAGCGGTGCAGGTGTTCTCGCCGTACTTGGCGTCCCTGACAAGCTGAGCGTCGCCCACACTGGCGGCGATGCTGTCGATGGCCTCGATGCGGGCCCGCTCCTGCGTGATGGCATTTGCGGCGGCCTGCTGCTCGATCTGAGCGACGAGGTCGGGGTGCTGTGCTCTCATTTCCTCGAGAGTCATGGGCTCATCTTCCTTTCTGTTTTCGCCGCCGTTCCCGGTCGGCTTATTTCCAGCCGCCGGGGCGGCGTGGATGCTGTTGATACGGATCGTGCTCGGGACATTGTGCAGCCCCTTGATGTTGTGCCGGATGCCGGCCACGAGGAGCACCTGCTTGTCGGCGCTCATGCTGACATCAGGGCCGTCGCCCTCGAGCAGGGTGTCGGCGAAGCCGTTGTCGATGGCTTCCTGCCCGACCATCCATGTCTCGCGGGTCATCATAGTGCGGAGCTGTTCGACCGCGATCCCGGTCTTGGCGTGGTAGATCTCCGCGATGGCCCGCTCGCTGGCGTCGAAGTCCTTCTGGAGCTTCTTCAGGTCTGCGAGGGTGTAGTAGTCCATCAGCAGGCCCGCGACGCCGTGGATCATGACCATGCTGCCAGGGTAGACCTGCACCTCGTCGCCGGCGCAGGCGATGACGCTGGCCGCGCTGGCTGCGATGCCCTCCACGATGACGACCTTGTGGCCGCTCAGGCCCTTGATGGCGTTGTGGATGGCGATGCCGGTGTAGAGGTCGCCGCCGGTGCTGTTGATCTTGATGGTGATGTTGCTCTTGCCCTTGACGGCCGCGAGATCCTCCATGAAGCTCTCGGGAGCGATATAGAGGCCGGGCTCGGGCTCACCCGTCCACCAGTCCACAGGCTGACGGGCGACGACATCGCCATAGAGGACGATCTCGCCCGAGTCCTCGCCGACGCTGGCGATGTTCCAGAACTTCGTCGGCGTCTGCTGGACGACCTGCGGCCCGGCGCACAGGCGCGGGGTGTTACTCGTTTTCATGCTTGTCCTTGTCTCCTTCCTTGATGGTCTTTTCCACCTCGGCGACGATGGCAGCGCGCCGCACGGCAGCCGAGAGGGATGTGCCGGCCACTGAGGTGCCGCCGGAGTCGCCGGTGCTGCCGGTGTCTCCCTGAGCCGCCCGCAGCTTCTCGTTTTCCCGGGCGAGCTGGTCGATGTTGGCGTCCCACTGGCCGCCGTTGAGCCGGATCGTGGCCTGCTCGCGGGTGGTAATGCCCTCGCCGATGGCGAGGATCTCGGCCGTGATCTCCTTGGTCGGGTCGAGCTGCCCCTGCGAGGGGCCGATCCACTCGGCGCCGAGGTAGGCCGCCCGGGTTGCCGGGTCAGCGAAAAAGCCCGGGGCGCTGATGCGTCCGCGGGCCACGGCCTCGGCGATGAAGATCTCATAGATGGGGGTGCAGAAGTCATCGACAAACCACTTGCGCCTCATGCGGAAGGCTTTCCACGCCTCCAGCAGGGCGGCGCGGCTGGCGCTGTACGAGCTGTTGAACGCCTTGAGGAGCAGGTCGGCCGGGATCTCGAGGGCTGCGCCCACCTGCTCGCAGATGGCGCGCAGGAAGCTGTCGAAGCCGCTGGCCGGTCGCTTGGGGTCGGCAAAGGTGACATCCTCGCCGGGCTCCATGATGTTGATCTGCCCCGGGCCCATCTCGTACTCGTTGGGATCCCGGCTCACTTCCGGCAGGCTGCTCCCCACCTCGTTGAACGGGTTGTCGCCGGCGCCGGCCTCGGTCTTGATGAAGGCCGTGAAAAAGCTCTCCACGACGGCCGCGGTCAGCTCGCTCTCGGTGTAGCGCCGGAGCTGGAGCAGGGGCTCGATGACCTGCGCGAGGTAGCTGACGCCTCTGTACTGATCCGGGCGCTCGCTCTCCATGATGTGCAGGATGTTCGGGAGCCCTGTGCGTCGGCCGTATGCCTCCACGCGGGCCCACTTGGTCGCCGCCGCGCCCAGCTCGAAGGGGTAGGTGCTGCGGATGTGGTAGGCGACGATCTGGCCGTTGCCGTCCACCTCGACGCCGTCGAAGATGGTGTTGCCGTTGGCCGCCTTGCCGGTGGTCAGCAGCATGGGGGTGACGATGCCGGAGCTCGTCGGGGTTGCCACGCGGTCGGCCTCGATCAGGTGGATGCGCAGTGAGTATGGCATGAGGGGCGTCGGGTCGTACTGCTTGACGACTGCGAACACGTCGCCGCTGACCAGCCACGAGGCGAGGGCGAGCTGCTGCATGGCTGCGAAGTTATTGACGCCGGTGGCGTCGCACGCCCTTTTATTGTTGGCCCACAGGTTGAACTCGCGCTCGGCCTGCGCCTGCCATGCGTCCGCGGCCTCCTGTGTCATGCCGAGCGCCTCCCGGTCGATCCGGCTCTTGAGCTGGAGCCCGATGCCGACCACGTTGGTGCGGTTGGTGCGGATGGCCGAGGTGGCGATGGGTGCGGCCATGTAGAGCATCCGGGCTCTCTGCCGGAGCGTCCAGTTGTGGGCGTCGATGTCCTCCTTGGGGCTGCCACTGAAGGCCCTGAAGCCCTTGGTCGACCGCTTGTGCCAGCTCGCGCCGGCGTCGCCGTAGCCCTTGTTCACGGGGCGGGGGCTCTGCCGGCCGCTCTGCGGTCGGCTTCTGTTCTTTCGTCTGCTGATGGTGCTCACCTCCTTCAGGTAAAAATGGCCGGCGCCGGGAGAAAAGGAGCGAAAACTCCCGGCGTCAGCCTATGAAAAAAGCCCCTTTCGGGGCTTCTTTCACCAGTCACGGGGGACGACGCCCACGGCTTTGCGGGGGCGCTGCCCGTTGAGTAGGGCCTCGAGGGCTGCGATGTCGTCCTCGAGCTCCTTGATGGCCGCCCGGATGGCGGCGAGGTCGGTGTTGTAGCGGGACAGGTTGCGGGATCCGATGCCATAGCTCTGCACGCCGCCGCTCAGCATTTCGGCCTCCCGCTTCAGGTAGAGCTCGAGCCGCTCCCGCTTGCCGGTGAGCTCGATCTCGATGGTCTTGCGCGTTTTCATGTGGTCGTGTCCTCCTTACCAGTCGTCGAAGGCGCTGGAGCTGCTGCGCTTGGTGCGCGCCCGTCGCTGCGGCGCCGGTTTTGGCTGCTCCTCGAGGCCGCGCAGGCGGCGCTCGACTGCGTCCATGTCGGGGTTGATGATCTTGAGGCCGGCGTTGGCATAGTCCCGGCAGTCGAGGGCCTCGTTGCGGTTGTGGCCGGGCAGCTTCTCCCACGCCCAGCGGTCGCCCCTCCGGGTGCTGGTGAGCACCAGCTTCTCGGAGAGCAGGCCGTTGAAGTAGTTGAGGTCGTAGCCGGCGTCGGGGTGCCGGTTGAAATGGGAATATTTCGGGCCGGGCTCCTGCACCTTCAGGCCGGCCATGATGGCAGCCTTGCCGGCGTCGACGCCGATGGTGTAGAGCCAGCAGGTGATCTTCTTGTTGTCCCGGATCGGCACCTTAGTCGGCGGGGAGACGTAGGGGATCCCGTCGCCGCCCTTGCCCTTGATGGCAAACACGCGCTTGCCCTGTCGGGCCCGGCACGCCTCATACACCTCTTGGGTGAAGTGGCCGCCGGAGTCGACGCAGGTGATGGAGATCTTCAGGCCCCGGCCGTTCTTGAACTTGTAGACATGGTCGACGACATCGTCGAGCCGCTGCCAGACCTCGGGGGTGTCCGGCCGGCCCATGATGTAGCCCTTGACGATGCCCCAGTTTTCGCCGTACTTGCCGTGGCCGACGACCTCGTACTCGAGGCGGTTGTCCTGTGTGTCCACGCCGCAGGTGAGCACCAGCACGCCGTCGGGCAGCTCCACGGGTGTGCCGTCCGGGCGTGTGCCGTAGTCCTCACGGCGGGTGAGCATGGTGTCCTCGTCCTCGAGGTCGCCGCGATCCTCCCATAGCTGGCCGAGTAGGGTGTTGTAGACCACCTTGAGCCGCTGCGGGTCGTTCTTGGCGTCGAGGAACTTGAGGACGATCTTCTCCCATGGTGTCCACGGGGAGCTGAAGGCGTTGAGCCAGAACGAGCGGACGCCCTTCTTGTAGGCGTCGGGGTTTTCTGCGATCCACTTGGCCGGCTGCCGTCGCATGGTCTCCTCGGGGATCAGGCAGCCGCAGGCGGGACAGGCCCACGAGACGCCGCCCTTCAGGCTCCAGACCTTTTTGCCGCGCACGCGCTTGGCCTCGGGCTCGAAGTGGATGGCGTCGAACACGATCTCGCTGTACTCCCCGCACTCGGGGCAGCGGTGGCACCAGCGTTCCTGTGTGCCTTGGTAGAAGCTGGTCTCGATGTTGCTGGCGCCCTTGATGGTCGGGGTCGAGACCTCGACGGCCTTGGCGTTGTAAAAGGTCGCCTGCCGGGCCTCGGCCAGCGCCCACGGGTCGCCCTCGGTGCCGGCACTCGTGGCCCAGCGGTCACGCTCGTCGCCGATGATGTAGCGTGCGGGGGTGGATGCCAGCGCCGAGGCGCTGTTGGAGCCGGTCAGCGTGAGCATACCGCCCGGGAAAGACTTCTGGAGGATGGTGTTGCCGCTGTCCTTGGCTTTGACATCGTGCACCTTTGCCTTCAGGGGCTTGCTATCCCGGATCATGGGGGCGACGCGCAGCCGGCTGAACTTTCTGGCGTCGTCGATGGTCGGGTGCACATAGAGGATGCTGCCGGGGTCTTGGTCAATGATGTAGCCGATGATGTTGAGCTCGAGCTCCGACTTGCCGACCTGCGACGCGGCGACCATGACGATCTTGTGCACCTTCGGATCCGTGAAGGCCCGCATGGGCTCCTCGAGGTACGGGGTGCGCTTGGTGCGCCACGGGCCTGCCTCGGCCGAGCTTTCGGGGGAGAGGCGGCGGTGCTTGTCGGCCCACTCGTCCACGGTCAGGCTCTCAGGCGGGGCGAAGCGTTTGATCGCCCCCGAGATGGCGGCGTTGAGCTTCGCGGCGGCCTTCTTAGTCGTCCGCGTCATCGGAGAGCTCGCTCCATCCCTCCCGATCCCTTACCCGCCGCGCATAGACCTCGGGATCGTATTTATAGCCGGCCAGCTCCTCGAGGATCTTGTAGACCTCGGCGCGGATGATGTCGGACGCTTCCGCAGCGGTGGCCGCGCTGGAGACATCCACGGCCAGACGCCCGGGCAGCGCCACGAGCATCGACCTGATGCTATACACGAGATCGGTCATGACGGCCTCGACATCCTCGCTGCGGTGCATGGTGCCCTCGAGCTCCTTGAGCTGGAGCGCGGCGATGTCTGCCTTGCTGCGCTTGAGGTCGGCCTCGGCCTCGAGCCGGCGCCCTTCGATCTCGGCGTCCTTTTTGGACGGCTCCCGGCCATTGGCCTTGGCCGTCAGGTATCTGATGTACTTCTGGATCGTCGGCAGCAGGTCGTAGCGGTTGGCGTTGCCCTCCTTGGTGGCCGTGATGATGCCCTCCTTGGTGAGCTGCTGGATGCGGCGGGGCGTCAGCTCGAACAGGGCCGCGATGGTCTTGCTGTCGACGAGCTTGGTGTTGGTGTTCGGCATGGCGTCCCCTCCTTTCTGTCGTGCTGCCGTGCCCCCACCATTTTCGTGAGGTCAGGAAAATGATCGGCGCAGGCCCCCGGGCGAAGCGAAACGGCCCGGAAAAACTTTTTGGAGTCTGCGCGTTTTTTGGGCTCGCCAGCACCGCAGGCGTCAGGGGTGCGTCACAGTACCTTCGGCCGCGCTGCGTGGCCGTGGTGGCCTCTGCGAGGCCGCGTGCCGCGTCTTTTTTGTGCGCGGGTGTTGGCTTGCCTCGGTGTGCTCGGCCGCCTTGGCAGGCGTCCTGCTGGCCGTGGCGGTGGCCCGTGGGTCACAGGCCGAGGGCCCGCTTCATGTGGTGGTCGAGGCGCTTGGCTGTCTCAGTGTTGAGCCTCAGCATGATGGCCTCGTTGGTGCGGTCGCTGGTTATCATCTGCGGCACCGAGATGGTGGTCATCTTCTGGATGTCGGTGCGGGTCTTGCTCATGCGCTGGAATGGGATCCAGCTCGTGCCGTCGGCCTTGGTGTTGCCTGTCCCCATGAGGATCCAGTGAGACCGCTGCGAGTATGGCCCGCCCTTGGTGCGGGTGTTCTTGTAGCGGCCGATGACCTTCTTGCTGCCCTTGAGGATCTGCGCCTTCAGGGTGTAGCTCCTGCCGGACGGCGGGGCCTTGGGTGTCATGCCGAAGTGCACAGGGGTCAGGAGCCGGCCCTTGTAGACGAGGGTGAGCTCCTGGATGGTCTCGCCTGTGATGCGGATGCTGCCCGCCATCTTCTTTGGCTTGCCTCCACTGGACGGCGTGATCTCTCCCTTCTTGATGTTGTAGACCGCCGTGACCTCCTGCGCTATCCAGCCGGGGGCCCGGGCCTTCACGTCCTTCACGGTGCTGCTGATAGCCTTGCGGCCGCCGGCCTCTATGGCCTGCACGTCTGCGACGAGCTGCCGCAGGTTTTCGATCTGGATGGATATGCTGCCGCCCGCCATGGTCGTCACCTCCTTCGGGGGAAAAGAAAAAAGCCGCCGGGCTTCTTGTGGTTGCCCGACGGCTTTCTCGCTGTCGTTGTTCGGTTGTTGGGCGGGTGTCCGTCGGACGGCTCCCCGGCGTTGTCCGGGTGTCCGGCGGTCTTTCGACATGGTACAGTGTAGCACAGGGCGCTACTGCCGTTCAATGGATTTTACTGCCCTTTACTGCCTTTTACTTCCCTTTACTGCCGGTGCCTCCGTCTCCTTTAGGATCTCGGCCATCCGCAGCAGGGCGCGGCCGTGGGCCTTGTATGTCCTGTTCTGGTAGCTGTCTATCCTCTCGAGGTAGTCCTGCCGATCACTGAACAGGACGGCGCAGATCCCGTCCCAGTCTGCCCGGTCGAAGTAGCGCAGCCGCAGCACGGCGCGCTCGTCAGGGTTTTCCACCTGCCGGATCATCGCCTCGAGGGCGGCGCGTTCCTCGCGCTCCTCGGCGAGGCGCTCCTTGATCTGCTCCTCGAGCTCCATCTTCCGCAGCACCATCATCCCGGTGCGGTCGGTCGGTGTGCCGGAGCCCCGGGGCATACCCGTCATGTCAGGGCCGGGCGGCGCGGCCATGGAGATCTCCATGCGGCCGAGGCGCTCGTACTGGTTGTCTATTTCACGGAGCAGGCGGGTGTACTTCCCGAGCCGCTCCTTGATGTCGTGAGTGATCGGCTTGTCGCTCATTTAGGTCAGGGCGTCACTCCTGTCCACCTCCTTCCTCGTCAGGGTCGAAGATCCCGGCGATTTCCTCACGCGAGAGCTCCCGGCCTTGACGGACGCAGCGCACATTCTGTTTTCCTGTTATCCTGATGTATCGCTTGACGATGACATCCGTGAAGGCCGGCGTCAGCTCCATGATGTAGGATGGCTGGCCGTATGCCTCGCAGGCGGCCAGCGTGGTGCCGGAGCCGCCGAAGGGGTCGTAGACGCCCCGGGCGAAGTCCGTGTTGTCGACGAGCTTCTCCAGCAGCTCGACCGGCTTCTGCGTTGGGTGCAGCTCATTCCCGGAGCGGGAGACGCTCAGGACGTTGCCGTACCCCTTGTGGCCGTCGAAGTGTGTGGCGGCCCGGGCGGCGAACAGTATGAGCTCATGCTGTGAGCGCCAGCCGACGCCCATGCCCGGCGTGCCCTTGTCCCATACGAGCTCCGACTTGACGCCGAAGCCGGCAGCCTCGACGAGGTCGAACAGGTACACCCACATTCTCCAGTCGGTGAAGATGTAGGCATAGAGGCACGGGATGTCGGTGAGGGCCGCCCGGATCAGGTTTTGGTAGCCCCGGGTGCTGAGGATGTCGTTGGCGATCTTCGGGGCCTTGCCGTCCTTGCGCTCGGTGCCGATGCTGCCGGTCGACTTCTGCGCCTCCTTCTGGCCGCCGGAGCAGTAGGGCGGGTCGGTCAGCAGGATCTCGGGCTTGGCCCCGTCCAGTAGCAGGGCGCGATCCTCGGGGTGTGTGCAGTCCCCACAGAGGACGCGGTGCCGGCCGAGGATCCACAGGTCGCCGTACTTGGTGACGGGCTCGGCCGGTGGCGGGATCTCGGCGTCGGGGTCGCCCTTGGGCTCCTCGGTGTGCAGCGCCTCGGACAGGGCCGTCACGATGTTCCCGTAGTCCTCCTCGGTGTAGCCGGAGAGCATGAACGGGATCTCGCCGGTGTCGATGTCGGCGAACACTTCCGCGAGGAGCTTGTTGTCGGTGGTGGCGAGCTCAGCGATGCGGTTGTCGGCCGTCAGGTCGGCCAGCTCCTCGGCCTCGCTGGCGTAGTCCTGATAGTCAACAGGCACCTCGCTCATGTCGCCCAGCTCTGCGGCCATCATGCGGCCGTGGCCCTTGACGATGTAGCCGCTGCGCTTGCTGACAGTGATGGGCCCGCGCCAGCCCGTGGCCCGGATGATAGAGGCGAGGAGCTTGATCTGCTCCGGTGGGTGCTGGTTGGGGTTTTTCGGGTTGGGCCGCAGATCCTTCAGCGGGATGATGGCGTCGTGGGCGCAGAACACGGGGACGCCGTCGGCGTAGGCTTTGGGCTGCGCGGCCGTGGTGTACTCGGCCAGCTCGGGGCCGGCCTGCGGTAGGGGTTTGTCTTTTGCCATGGGTTTCCTCCTTTACCTGTTGAAAATCACGAGGAGGATGTGCCATTTGTTCAGCATGGTGTCGAGGGACGAGTAGGGGCACTTGAGGCCGTCATCCGGCGCGATCAGCACGACCTCGCCCTTGCGCTTCACGATGGTGACGGCGTAGAAACGGCCAGTCCGGAAGCCCATGCTCCCGTTTTTGCCAGTGAAGATCGCGCTCGCCTTCACGGTCGGCCGGATCCGCAGCTCTTTCTCCAGCAGCTCGCGGGCCTTGTCTCTATTCATGGTGGCGGCCTCCTCTCTTGAAGCGGTCGGCCTGCGGGCAGGTGGCCCAGTGTGGCCGGTAGCCGGCGTCGGTGGCGTTGGCCCCGGGGACGATCTCGCAGCTCACGACCTCGCCCCGGGTGGTGACGACCTTGTCCTTGCCGTCCGGCGTGGCCTTGTAGTAGACCGGCGCCGGGTCGCACGGCATGGCCTTCCCGGCGGGCGTTTTGATCCACACGATAGGGGCGCCGCAGCCGCGGCAGGTTGCCTTATTCATCCGGGGCACCTCCTTCGCGGGGCTGAGCTCCGGCGTCGACCGTGCGGCTCCAGATCCCCGGCTCGTACTGTCCGTTCAGCCATTTGTGAAGGTTGGACTCTGCGTAGCTGTTGAGCCGGCCGAGCAGCCGGCGCAGCTTGTCCTCCTCGACCTCGTCGGTGCTGCGGGCAAATATAAGCCGGAGCTGGTCGAGCATGATCTGGACGTCCGCGATCTCCTCGATGACGTTGGCGATGGCTGCGGTGGTGGTGGCCCCGGGCGTTGCCCGTTTGACCTTGCAGAGGGCTTTGGTCAGCTCGGCCATCTCCTCGACGGCCATGTCGATTTGTGCGGCCTCCCCATAGCGGTGAATGGCTCGCAGCATAATGTCGCGGCGTTCTCTTTCGTCCATCATCTGCGCCCGTCCCTCCTTTCGGCCTGCTTGAGGAAGGCGATGCGCTTCTTCAGCTCGAGGTCGGTCTCCCCGGGCTGGCGCTCGAGACCGTAGCGGCGGGCCTGCTCGTCGATGTTTTCGCTGCGCAGCTCCCGGCGCTGGCGCTCCTCGGTCTGCTTGACGCCCTCCTTCACGAGGACGACGATCAGGACGACCAGCAGCACGGCGAGGACGATGGCCGTGGGGATCCAGATCGGGGCCAGCACCCACAGCCAGCTCCATGAGATGACGCCGGTGAGCTTCAGGATGATGAAGGCGATGGTCAGCAGCCCGCAGAAGCCGATCCCGCCCGCGGTGCCGCTGTTGTTTCTGTTCTCATTCATGGTCTTTTTCCTCCTTTTTGCTGCTGGTGTCGACGAGTCCGACGCCGGCGGCGCCACGCAGGCCGCAGTCGGTACAGACGGCCCGAAGTCCGGGCTCGGCAGCGAGCGCCTGCCGGTGGATCTCGGTCTCCCAGCACTCGGCCCCACAGATAGGGCAGGTGGCAGGCTTCCAGTCGTCGCGCTGCGGATCCGGGATATGCGCCCGGGTCGGCATGAGCAGCAGCCCGCCGTCTCCGACTTCGTGCGGGACGAGTACGCCCGGATCGTCGTCGGGGATCATGGAGTTGAGCAGCTCGTCATACTTGTCGCCGATGGCCTTCTCGGCCGTCTGCCATGCCTCGCCGTGGTCTTTGTCCTCGGGCGTGGCTACATGGGCCAGCTCGTGCGCCAGCAGCTCAGGGGCGGCGCTGATGGGCACCTCAGCCGAGATGCAGACGATGGGTGCGCTGCCGTCGCCGGGGAAGATGGTCAGACCGAAGGCTCTGTTGCCCGACTCGTCGCACAGGTCGGGGACGAACTGCGCGTGGTAGTCGATGCCGGGGTAGAGCTCGGCGAAGGCCCGGGCCACGATGGCCGACGGGTCGTTCATGTAGGGCGAGGCCATGGGGCCGATCTGCTCGTACTGCTTCAGGGCCGCATAGGTCTGGCGCAGCATGGCCCGGAGCTCGTCCTTCTTGAAGCCGTTGAGGGTCGGCCCGTTGAGGACGAGGTCGATCATCTTGTCGCTCCAGTCCTCCATCATGTGGGTCTCGCCCATATAGCGGGCGGCCCCGGGTTCGACGTCGACCTTCTCGCGGGTGAGGGTCTTGTAGTCTTTCATCTGGCGCCTCCTTTGAAAAAATCCATCAGGATCTCGGTGGATCGCTTCGACCGTGTCCTGGATGCCGCCGGCGATGCACTCGGCCATCTTGGTCGCGGTCGCGGTTTCGGCGTCCTTCGCAGCCTTCTCGATGGCCGGGCCGATCTCCCACGGCTCGAGGCCAGTGTTTTCGTAGGCAGCGAGGCGCTGCACGAGCGTCTCCTTGGTGGCGGGGCTCCAGTAGCCAGTCTTGATGCCGTTGGCCCTTTCATGGGTCATGCGTTCCATGTGCTTGCTCCTTTCTGGAGGGCCGAGCGGGCCGCAGCCCGCCCGGCCGGTGTCCTTACTGCATGATGACGACCTTTCCGGCCTCGATCAGGTCGGCGAGGTTGGTGTTGAAGTAGTCGGCGATGTTCTTCTTGGCCTCGAGCTTCCAGATCCCGCCGTCGGCCTCGAAAAAGCCGATGCCCTCCTCGGGGTGCACGCGCAGCAGGAACTCGCTCTCGGGCTGCTCCACCTCGAGGAAAGTGCGGAAGGGCCGCAGCAGGACGCGGGGCTTCACCTCGACCAGAGCATTGAGAGCCACGCCCTGCCGGGCCTCCACGGTCTGCGTGACGCCGTTGTCGTTGGTGCTGACGCTTTTCTCGTCGGTCATCCGGCCGAGCAGGTCGAGCAGGTAGGCCGTGCCCTCGTTGGGGATGAACAGGCTGCGCAGCTCGATCAGAGCGACCTCGCGGCTGCGGAAGCCGGTGTAAATGCCCGGGGCGTCTGCCTCGGCGCGGTAGAGGATATTGCGGGAGAAGTCGGACAGGTAGGTGGTCATGACCTCGACGCTCTTGTAGCTCTTGGCCTGCACCATGATGGTCGTGCCGACCTTCTCCAGCTCGGTGCGGATCAGCTTGCAGACGCCGTCGAGGCCGCTGACGCTGATGGCCTCGGGGCGGTCGACGTGGGGCGGGATCCGGGTGAGGTGGCCGTCCGTGTAGGTCTGGCCGCCGATCTCGAAGGTTTTGGTCTCCTTCAGGCTGACGATTTTGTCGATCATTTTGGCGAGCATGGTGTTGTCCTCCTTGTATATGAATATTTATGCGCTTATGCGCGGGTGACGAGCTTGAGCAGCTTCGGGGCTTCCTGCTGCGTCCCGTCCATGTTCAGTTGACCGGGCACCTGCGGCACCATTTCGGCCACGACGAGCTCGCCGTTGCTGTCGCCGGTGACATAGAGCGAGGTGGCGACCGGGTTGGTGGAAGCGAGGGTGCTCTTGGCCGTCACCGAGACTTGGATCTGCCGGCGCTCGTCGTCCGGCGTCAGCTCGATGGTGAGGGTGATCTTGCGCTTGGCGGTGGCCTTGGTGTTGGGGTCGAGGATGTTCTGGATCACCTTGTCCATCTCGTAGTCGACGCGCTCCTCGAAGGCGCCGCGGGCCATGCGCATGATGCTGTCGCGGTTTTCGTTCATCTTGTTTCTCTCCTTCCTGTCAGGCCCCGGGGCCGAGGAGCGTCATCTGCTCTGGCCCGGTGGCGGGATTGTCGGCCGGATCGGCTGCTTGGGCCGGTCTGCCGCTGCGGGTGCACCCGGGCCCACACGGCCTCGGTGGCGTCCGAGCGGGTGGCCTTCCTGCGGCCGACCGTCTTGAGGATCCCCATCTGCTTCATCTCGGTGAGGCGTGGGGCCACATAGTTGCGGTTGAAGTACGGGATCTCGCCGGCGGCGACGAGCTCCTCGGTGATCTCGCTGGCGGTCATTTCCCGGGCCCCGAGGGTCTCGAGGATCAGCCGGCAGCGTTTCTCCCTCTTGGGGAGCACGGCGTCATAGCTTTGGCGCCGGGTCTCCCGGGTCGTTTTGTCCATCGGTTTCCTCCTTTCCGTAGAAGGGGCAGCTCGTGAACTCCCCCTTGCAGGTGGTGTCCCACATCAAGGACGGCAGCGGCCGGTCACAGGCTGCGCAGTCGACGGCGTCATGTACTCCGTCGGCCCAGTACCCCTTGTAGTGCGGACAGTTGCTTTTGTAAAATGGCCGGCCATGCTTCAGGTATATGGTGTACTTGTCCGAGGTGTCTGGTATTTTAATAATCCATTCCCACGGGAGCCCCTTGCCCTCGAGGTACGCCTTCACCTTGGCGAAGCCCGGCAGGCTGAGCGGATCCGCGGGATCCGGCCGGGGCGGCTGTTTCATCTTCTCCATCGCCTCGAATATGGTGAGCTGTTCCATCGTTTTCCTCCGTTTCGGTGCTCGAGGCTGGCACCTCATTCCCCCACGAGTCCCACCCGGGAGCCGTATCTCGGGCAAAAAGCTCGATCCGGGGCAGGTCTCCCATCAGCTCGACGATCCTGTCGCGCACTTCGTCTGGCTTTTGGCTATGCTTCCTCAGCGGGCTGAAAACGAGCTGACCGACTCCTGCACTTATCCGTTTCGGCTTTCCTTTCACAGCCAGAAGGCAAGGCTCCGTGTTTCCCCTTGTCCAGCGGCCGAGTCCGAAAAAGTAGCCGTTTCCGCTGCGGTTTTGCTTTACCCACTGGAAGGCGATGCTCTTGTAGGTGAAGCCCCACGCCTCGATCACTTTGAGGGCTTCGCGCAGCATCGGATATGTGGCCCACATAAACAAAATGCAGTTATCAGAAGCAATACCCCCCCCGCAACATTGACGGGGAGCTGCATATTTCCTCGACCGTCATCGTGGGGTAGTGGTCGGCTGCGTTTCCGTTGCAGCCCTTGTCTGAATAACTCCACGGCGGGTCGGCGTAGATTATGTCGTATTTTTTATCCGGGAATGGTATCACTGTTTTTCCTCCTTTTCGAGCTCTTTCTTGGCCTTGGAGAGCAGCCACGACCTGATGCACCTCTCGCAGGTGATTTCCTCCACATAGACGCGGTGGCACTTGGCGATGGAGTCATAGCGGCAAAGGCCGGCGGCCTGCATGACTCTTGCCGCGATCTTCACGGCCCTGCTGTCGATGGTGTCCTTCATGGCTTTACCTCCCCGACGATGATGGTGCTCGGCTGCTCTCGGATCATCTGCTTCAGGCGCTCGATCTCCTCGGGGCTCAGGTCTTTCACGGTGATGGCCTCCGGCGGCAGCTTGTCGAGAAACTTCACGAAGCCGGCCACGACCGGCACCTTGTAGGGCAGCAGCTCGTCGCGGGTCATGTACTTGCGGCCGTAGGTGGCGGCCATATCCCTCCAGACGGCCCACGGGACGCGGAAGCACTCGGTCAGGCTCATGGAGACGAGGACGAAGGCGACGGCGCCGAGCTTGTGGTGGTGTTCGAGGTCGTCCCGTTGCTCCTTGGTCAGGCGGTTGAACTCGATGCGGTCGTCGTCGGTGTGCTTGGCCTCGAACACGACGGCCCGGCCGCCCTTTGAGGGTGCCCCTTGTAGTCCGGCTGGGCCTGTTTGGTGTAGCAGGCGAGGAACTGGCCCTTGTGCAGTTTTTCGGCCCGAGTGGCTTCATGGGCTCCGGCGTCTTTTCTATCTTGGCGAGCCCCCGGTCGAGGTAGTAGTCGCAGGAGCCGGAGATCATCGCCTCGAAGTAGCTGCCGGCGAGCCGGGCCTGCTTGCCGCGGATCTGCGCCCGGATGTGCTTCTCGGCCTCGTAGGGCGTCGGGTCATTGTAGCCCTCGGCGTTTTTCTTGGGGTTATCTGCCATGGCGATCACCCGCCGATCTCGAGCCGGCTGCCCGGGTTTTCCTTCAGACGCTTGGCGAGGTCGAAGATGATCCGGCCGTCCAGCTCGACGCTGATGGGCCCGTGGTTGAGGTGCTCGTTGCAGCGGGCCATCGCCCGGAAAGCCGGCACCCGGATGATGACGCTGCCGGCGTCCTGCGGATCCTCGTCCCGCTTCTCGGCCTCGGGGATCTCGCTGATGGCCTTGAAGCCGTTGAGCACGGGGATCCCGCGCTCCCGGGCCAGCTCGATCTCGGCGGCCATGCCGGCGGTCGGGCAGTCGAGGCCGAAGGCCCACAGCTCGTCACACATGAGCACCAGCTCGCGGCCGATGCTCAGGCCCAGCTCGCGCTCGGCCGGGACGGTGTCGTCCATGAACTGCGTGAGGTAGATGTGCGGGGTAACAGGGATGCAGCCGCGCTCCACGGCGGCCCGGCTGAACTCCTTGGCCCGCTGGATGTTGTTCTCGTAGTCCCCGCGGCACGGGGAACAGATGTAGACCTTTTTCATGGGGTTATGTCCTCCTTATGCGTGAGCACTTTGGCCCATCGCTTCTTGTACTCGGCCGGCGGCTGCTTCTCAGGAAAGAGCGAGAGCTGCGTCGGCCTTCCTGCGTATCTCTGCTTGTTCCACCTTGGCTTTCCGGCCTTCTCGGCCTCCAGCGTCCAGCCCGCCGCCTTCAGGCTTGTCCCGGGCTCGCTCTGGAGCGTGAAGGTGATGATCTTGCCGTAGCCCTCGCGCTTCGCCCGACGGGCGCAGGCGGCGTATAGTGCCGAGCAGGCGTTTCTCGTTCCATCGGTGCAGAGGCGCGTCACCTCGAGCGTGTTGCCGTCATCCAGCCGGCGGCCGGTTGGGCGTCCCACGATGGCGACGCCGCAGAGGCGGCCGTCCTTGAAGGCTGCGAGGCTCCATTTGTGCCCGACGACTCTGCCATGGTGACGGTGCACGGCCTCGACATAGGCGTTGGCCTCTTCAGCGTCGTGGGCTTACCTCGATCACCTGCTGCGCCAGCTCTGGCCTGTGAGGGTGATGGCCCTGCACATTTCCATGAGCCGGTCGATGGTGGCCCGGGCGGTCATGTCGTCCCGAGTCTCCCGGGGTGTCATGCGCTCGATCAGGGCCTCGGTGTCGTAGTTGGTGGTCACTATTGTCGGCAGGTATGCCTCATAGCGGCCGTTGATGATGTTGTAGATCGTGGAGATCGCCCACTCGGTCGGCGGCTCCTTGCCTATGTCGTCGATGACGAGCAGCGGGACGGTCTTGTAGATCTTCAGCACGCTGCCCTCGTCGGTGTCGCGCTTGGAGAATGTGCGCTTGATGCGCTCCAGCAGGTCGATCATGGTCATGCAGACGACCGGCCGGCCCTGCGCGATCAGGTGGTTGGCGATGGCTGCGGCGAGGTGTGTCTTGCCGGTGCCCGGCGGGCCTGCGATGAATAGGCCGTTGCGGCCGGGCTCGGGAGCCCCGGGCCGGGGCAGCAGGGTGTCGAAGCTGTCGGCGTACCTGCGGGCCGCTGCGGCTGCGCGCCGGTTGTCGTCGGTGATCTGGAAGGTGTCGAAGGTGCGCCGCAGGAAGCGGTCGCCCATGCCCGACTCGCCGATGATGCGGTTGATGCGCTCCCGCATTTTGCGCTCGGCCTCGGCCTTGCGGTTTGCCTCCTCCTCGGCGGCCTTGGCGGCCTTTTCCTCCTCGTAGGCTTTCACGGCCTGCGGGCAGGTGCACCTCTCGGCCCCGTAGGGCGGCCAGATGATGCGGTCGCCGAACTTGAAGCCCTTGTGGTAGCGCATGGCCCCGCAGAACTCGCAGGGGACAGGAGCCGGGGTGTCGGGCAGGTCGGCGACGCGCTCGTCGTTGCTCCAGATCCAGCGGTCGCCGTCGTCACTGGTCGCTGTCGTCGTCGGCCGGCTTGAAGCCCTTGCCCCAGTCTCGGCCGGCGTCTGCATCCCGCTGAGGATCTCGCTGATAGCCTTCACCTGTGCTCACCTCCTCGCCGTTCTCCCAGTAGCCGCCGTTGAGCCATGTGGCCGGGTTGGGGATAAAGCGGCCATTATCCCGGCGCCACTGTTCGGAGTGCTTCTGAGCGTTGACGGCCTGCATGATGGCCTCATGCAGCTCGGCCGTCGGCTTGATCTTCCTCCACGCCTTGAGGGCGTACTGCTTGCCGACTTTCTTGGGGTAGGCGTTCCAGAACTCGTCAAACCTGACTTCGATGGGCGACTTCTTCCCCGCGCCATCCCCCTCGGCTGAGGGGGTAGGGGGTGTTACTCTCCCTTTCTTTTCTCTACTCTGGTCTACTCTACTCTTGCCGCCGGTCGTTGGCGTGGCGTCCGGCGGTTGTCCGGCGGTCGGCGTCTGGTCGTCCTGCGTATCGTCCGAGGACGAAGCGGCGGCAGCACGGCGGCGGGCCGACCGTTCTTTCTCGGCTTGCCGTTGGTCGATCAGCTTGCCGGCGTACTCATACCAGTCGTGGATCTCGAGGGTGCCGTCCTCGTTTTCGTCGATCCAGCCGGCCCGGATCAGCGTATCGGCCAGCTTTTCGGGCTCTCCGTCCCACTGTGCCGCCCGGGCGATCATGCGCGGGGTGATGCCGGCGAGGTCTCCCTTGGGGGCGTTATCGAGGGCCCACAGCCAGAAGGACACGAGCAGCCCCATCATGTGCGGCGGGGTGATCTCGAGCTCGTCGGCTGCGTCAAAGAGCTTGCGGTGGTCTTTGAGTGTTTGGTGCACTTGAAGCCATGCCACGGTCGTCACCTCCTTCTATGCGGTCGCGTGTCTTTGGCTCGTTTTCGGTCGGCCGCCGGTCGCCCGGCGGTCGTTCAGAATGGCAAGTCCCCATTGTCGTCCACCTCGGTGAAGTCGCCGGAGCTGTCCGGGTAGTCGGCGAAGTCGCCGCCGGTGTCCTGATGGCCGGCGCCTGCCCCGTCCTTCTTGCTGTCGCAGAAGTGGACAGAGGAGACGGTGATCTCGGTGGCCTTGCGGTGGTTGCCGTCCTTGTCCTCGTAGTTGCGGCTGGTGAGCTCGCCCTCCACGAGGACGAGCCGGCCCTTGGTGAGGTACTTGCTGACGAACTCGGCCTGCGCACGCCACGCGACGCAGTCGATGAAGTTGGTGATCTTCTGGCCGTCCTTGGTCTTGCGGCCGGTGTCGCTGGCGAGCCGGAAGCTGGTGATCGCCACGCCGCTCGGGGTGTGTCTGAGCTCAGGGTCGGCCGTCAGCCGCCCTTGCAGTCCTGTGTGGTTATACATCAGCCTTGACCTCCTTGCTGGTTATGCTGCGCGGCAGCAGCGTCGAGGGAGTTGCAGATCTCGTCGTACTCCTGCCGGGTCAGGGTGGCCGGATCCTGCTTCTTGTACTTCTCGAGGATCCGGGCGATGGTGCGCTCCTTGGTCATGCCGGCGGCCTCTGCCTTCTTGTAGAGGCGGCTGAGCTGTGCCTCGGACAGGCGGCCAGAGCCCTGCCCCTGACGCTGCTGGCCCTGTCTGGAGCCGCCAGAGCCGCCCCCGGAGCCTTTACTCTGCGCGCCGAAGTCGCTGTTGTCGGGGTCGTCCTCACCTTGGTCGATGCTGAACTTCTCGAACAGGTAGTATTTCAGGGCATAAGTGTGGGCGGCCCCCTTGGCCTTGGCCGGGTCGTCGTTCCAGCCGAGGGCGTGGACGACTGCCTCCAGCGTTTCGTCGTCGTTGTCGAGGTTGATCCAGCGGATCGTCAGGTCGGCCTCGTAGAGGAACATGAGCTTGTCGCCGTTGTAGGTCTTGGTCTGCATGGTGATCCAGTAGACCGGGTCGCCGTTCTCGGCGTAGCGCGTGGCCTTCTCGCCGATGACCTCGAAGTCGACGCCGAGCTCGTTCATGATGGGGGTGATTTTCTCCCACACGTCGTAGATCTTGGCGTACTTGTATTTGACGCCTTCGCTGTGCTTCTTCTTGACGATCTCCGGGCAGGCTTTTCGCATTTCCACGAGCTTCTGCCGGAGCGTCAGACAGCGGGCCTCGATGGGAGGGGCCGCAGCAGCGGCCGCCTCCGTCTTTTTGGTCTCAGTTGCCATGTGGCACCTCCTTTAGATGTCGACCGTGAAGATGCCCGGGGTCTCGTAGACGGTGACGCCCTCCACGATCTCGCCGGTGCTCTGGATGGTGGCGATCTCGCCGGTGTAGGCGAGCAGTTTCTTCAGCTCGCCCCACTTGGCCGACTCCTCGACCTTGACGAGGTCGCCGTAGCCGTTTTCACGCAGCCACGGCACCAGCTTGGCGTCGTCGACCGTGGCCTTGACGGTGCCCTTCTTGAGGGTCAGGGTGCCGGAGAGCAGCCGGTACTTCTCGGTCGTCTTGGTGGTCTTGTGTGGCACGGTGTTGAAGAAGTCGGCGAGGCAGGAGGTCAGGAAGGCGGTGCCGTTCTCCATGCGCCGGCGGGCGGCTTCGACCTTCTCCTCGATGGCCGCCTTCTGCTGGTCGGCCAGCTCCTTCAGACGGTTGTACTCGCTGCGCTCCTCGGCGATCTTGCGGATGGCCCAGTCGGCGCAACGGTCGTCAGTGATGCGGAAGGGGGCGCGCTCGCCCTGTTCCACGGTGCCGAGGTCGACCTGCTCCAGCTCGTCGAGGGTGACGGCCGGCAGCGCCTCGGCAGGGGCCTCGGGGGCCTCTGCCTGCTGTTCTGCGGCGATGGCCGCGGTGGTTTTATCGCTCATGCGGTTGCTCCTTTCTGGTGCTCTGCGGCCCGCGTGGCCGCGAGTTGGCTGTAATGTTCATCTATCTCGATCCCGATGTACTGGCGCCCTGTTTTGGCGGCAGCGACGAGCGTGGAGCCGCTGCCGGCAAAGGGGTCGAGGATCAGGGCGCCGGGGATGGTGGTCGCCTCTATGAGCTGCTCCAGCAGCTCGACGGGCTTCTCGTTGGGGTGTGTGAGGCTTTGGTTGCCGACCTTGGCACAGGCGATCAGGTCGTCCGGCCGTTTCCCGGGCAGCTCGAAGCGGCCCTTGGCGGCGAAGATGATGGCCTCATAGCGCGGGGCAAAGGAGCCCTTGAGGTCTCCCATGCCGTGCGCCTTCTTATCCCACACGATCACCGACTTGACTGTCAGGCCGGCGAGCCGCAGGGCGTCCATGAAGGTCTGCTGCACATCCCATCTTGCGAAGCAAAGTACCCCCCCCCGCGTTTCACGACTCTGGCGGCGTCGTAGATCCACCAGATGAACGGGGCCTTGTCGTTTTTGATCTTTGCGAGTCGGCGCTCCTTTTCTTTGCGCCCGCTCTGGTAGTCGATGCCGTAGGGCGGGTCAGTGATGACCATGTCGACGCTCTCGTCGTCCATGCTGCGTAGCACAGTCAGGCTGTCGCCGGTGATGACGGTGTTGGGCTGGATCATGCTGCCGGGCTCCTTTCTGCGAAAAAGCGGTGGCCGCCGACCTCTGCGACGAAGATCTGGCTCTCATGCCAGTCGCTCGTCACGAGGGCGGGGTTGTAGAAGTACATGACGGGGGCGTCGATGGCGACCTCGCCGCGGTCAAATACGGCCGCGACGGCGTCCTTGACGCTCTGCGTGGGGTCGGGGCGGTTGCTGGTGTAGCTGTAAATCACGACGGCCTCAGAGGGCTGCACGCCCTCCTTCTCGGCGGCGTTGAGAATACACTGAGCGACCAGCATTTGCCCCTCGAAGCTCTCGCCGCCAGACTCGGCCATGACGACACGCTCCACGGTGTCGCGCTCACTGGCGCTGAGGTAGAAGCGGACGGGCGCCTCGGTCGGCTCCGGCGTCTGCGTACTCGCTGCCGGTGTTTGAATTACGACTGCCGGTTGTTCTGCGGTCGGTGTCGGAAGGTCTGCGGCCGTCGGTCGGTCTGTCCCGATGGTCGAGACGGCCACGCCGATGCCGGCGACCATGACCGCGGCGGTCAGAAGGACGGCCGTCTGTCGGATCCGGGCCTTGGCACGGCGCCGGCGGCGTGTTATACTTTGGGTGCGGGATCCGTGCGCTGGCGAGCTGCCGGATGTTCTCGCAGGGGTCGCCCGGTCGCGTCGGGCGGCCCTTTCTTTTGTTGCTTCCATGGTTTTCTCCTTTCACTGGCCCCGGGCCGTCATGAGGGCCTCGCAGGCTGCGATTGTGAAGTCGCTGAACGCGGTCTCCCTGACGGTGTCGGCGGTCAGCAGGACGAGGTACTCGTCGTTGTAGTAGTCGATCTCCGGGCTGCGCTCCCGGCAGAGGTCGAGCTTCCTGCGGGCATAGGGCTCGGAGCGTTCCCACAGGCTGTCGGGGATCCAGTGTCCGAGGTGCTCCTCGACACGCTCGCGCAGCTCCTCGCTCGTGATGGTGATGGCCGGGGCCATGTTCTTCACCTCCGTGACATCCGGGCCGGGAGCGTCTGCTCGGGGCGCGTGATGCTCTTGTTGAAGCCATGCGGCTCATAGCGCACGCCGGTGATCCGGCGGCCGCTGACGCCGTACTTGGGGTTATAGCCGAACAGGTTGACATAGCTGCCGAGGTCGTCCCGTTCCTCGTCCATGGCCTTCAGCACCTCGAACAGGGCGAGCACGTCGTCGATGGCCCGGTGGCTGTTCTGCACCTTGTCCTCCAGCTCGTAGGCGAGGATCGCATTGGCGAGCTTGTGGGGGTAGGGGCGGCGGTCTTTGTAGACCGTCAGGCTGTCCAGCCAGTCGAGGTGGCCGGGCTTGAAGCCCCGCAGCAGCTCCCGCAGAAAACAGGCGTCAAACTGCGCATTGTGGGCGACCATCAGGACAGGGCCGGGCTTGACCAGCTTGAGGAAGCGGCTGACGGCCGTGCCACTCTGCACGCCCTCGGTCTCCAGCAGCCGATCGGTGATGCCGGTGAGGGTGACGATGTTCTCGGGGAGCCGCTCGCCCTCCGGCAGCCGGATGAAGGTGTCCATCTTGCCGGCGATCCGCAGGGCCCCGGCCTGCGTGCGTTCCACGCGCAGCGCCGCGAGCTCGATGATCTGGTCGTCTCCCGGGTTGAGGCCGCTGGTCTCTGTGTCGAAGATGACGAGGGCCTTGTAGCGGTCGAACAGGCTTGCGAGGTTACTCATGGTCGGCCTCCTTCTCCCGGATGGCTCGCAGCTTCCCGAGCAGGAACGAGACCTCTGCCGTGAACTGGCCCTCGGTGGCATAGGTGCCGCCGAACTGGTCGACCAGCTCCGCGACGATGATGGCTGCCTCCTGCGGGCCGATGCCGGTGTACTGCTCGTCTCCGTCCATGGAGATCAGGAGATCGGAGTCCAGATAGCAAGCGGGGCGCAGGCCGTTGCTGCCGTGTAGGCGTAGTCCCAGCACAGCGTGCCATCGCCCCTGACGTAGCGGGCGCTATGCTCGTACCCATTGGAGGCGGTACTGTACGCGGTAGAGAGCCACCACCAGTCGTCAGCGTTGGGAATTACATCGCGGTTGCGCCGGTACTGGTCAACGGTCAGCGAGAAGATGGTGACGGTGCAGGTGCCGTAGTCCTTCAGGCCGTCGTCGGCCGTCAGGTCGAGCTCAGTCTGGAGGAAGGCGTTGGGGCCCTTCACGGCGTCGATCAGGTTGTCGAGGTAGGGGCCGTTCATCCACTCTTTGCTGCTGGAGGTGGCGAAGTTGTTGCAGTTGTTCTCGTCAAAGGGCTTGTTCGGGATCAGGTCGAGGCGCAGACAGAGGGTGCGGCCGGCGGGATCGTGCTCCAGCACCACCCACTTCTCGCCGGCGTAGGGGAACACGGTGCCGCGGGCGGCAGTCTTGAGGGCCTTCTTCATGGTTTTGCTCCTTTCGTTGTCTGCGGCCGGTCGTTCTGGCCGGGCCGCTGGTTGGGTAGTGTCTCGCCGGCGCGCAGCCGGCTCTCACAATGCGGGCAGATGTAGCCGCCGCGGGGGATCTGCTGGTATATGCTCACATTCCAGTAAAGCCCGCAGCCGACGCACTTGAACTTCACGAGCTCCCACCTCCTTCCGAAGCCAGCGCAGCGAAGAAGGCCCGCCGGATGCGGTTGCGGTATTTCTTGCGGACGCGGGCCCGCTTCGCATGGAGGGCGTAGTGGCGCCACTTGGGCGGGGCCCGGCGCAGTATGAAGTTGTCGAGCGTCTCGCCGAAGAAGTCCGCGAGCGTCCTGATGGCCTGAGCGGCCCACTCGATCATGCGGTTGATGGCCTCGATGATGTTGTCGAAGGCGTCGAGGATCCGCTGCACGGCCTCCGGGCTGAGCTTCATGCTGCTGGCGGCCTCTGCGACGCGCTCGACGGCCTCCTCGGTGGCGTTGGGGTAGTGGTCGGCCACGACCTCGACGAGGGCAGCGTGGGCGTCTCTGGCCCGCTGTGCGGCCTCATAGTCGGCGACCGTCATGCTGCCGTCGTAGGTGTAGGGGTTGATCTCGTCCTCCGGGCCCTCGACCAGCCGCTCGCTGAAGGGGAGGCCGGCCTCGGCCGCCTGCTGCCGGGCCGCCTCGATGTCGGCCCGGGCCTGCGTGAGGGTGTCGTCGTCGGCGAGGGCATTGGTGCCCCGCTCGTAGTGCCAGCGGATGCCGGCGGCGATGTCGTCGATGGTCATGTCGCCGAAGTGGCCGAGGTAGTAGCCGTTCAGGACCACAGCCCGGGGGTCGAGGCGCAGAGCCTCGAGGGCGTCGTTGATGTCGTCGGTCTCCCACTCGTTGTTGCCGAGGTCGCTCCAGACGGTCAGGGCGTGCCACGAGCGGCCGGTGCGGTAGACGATTACCCAGCCGATCCCGTCGCGGATCTCGCTGGCGTACTCCCGGGCGACTTCTTTCAATGCTGCCATGCTGGCGCCTCCTCTCTGATGATACGGGCGACCGTGACGAGGTCGTCGATGTCGTGCTTGGTGATGTAGGTGTCAGCCTCGGAGAGCCCGAGGTGCCGCAGCAGCGGCTCGGGCCCGTCCAGCAGGAAGGTGTGGACGGCCACGGCGTTCAGCCGGTAGACCGTCACCTCCACGATGCAGCGGCCGCCGTCGTCCTCCAGCTCGGCCGGGAAGGAGGCCCGGCAGAGCAGCGAGGCGTCAAACTTCGGGGCGGCCGTCGCGGCCGGCCCCGTCGTGATGTCCTCGACGAACCGCTCGAAGGCTTTGCGAGGGATAGAGCTGCGGTACCTTTCGAGGAGCTCGTCGGAGAGGGTGAGGATCGTGTTGCTGTTCATGGTGTCGCCTCCTTCAGCAGGCGTCGCCGTGCGGGCCGACCGTCATGACGTGCTTGATGTTTCCGTCCTTGTCCTTGTAGACTTCCTCGACACTGTTGTCTGCCCAGTGGAGTGTCTCGACGTGCTGCCAGCAGCGGGCGGCCTCTGCGGCTTCTGCCTCTTGTCGCGCCTCCTTCTGGAGATCCTTCAGCCGGTTGTATTCTTTTATGGTCATGCTGTCGAGCGGCTCGCTGAGCGCGTAGTCTCCGAGGTAGTAGGTGGTGAACGTCTGGTGCCATCCGGCGTTGTACCATCCGCTCGTCACTTTTTCAGCGAAGGCAACGAGCTCGGCGTCGTCCGTGATGGGGCCTCTGCGCCGCTTCTTGTAGATGAACTCGTCGCGGCTGTATGTCGGCTGGCCGTCGACATATCCGAAAACATTGGGATCGTAGGTCATGGTCTTGCTCCTTTCATCTTGGCCCGGCCTCGGCCGGGGTGCTTGGCTATCAGCAGCAGGCGAAGATCGCCGCGATCTGCGCCTTGGTGGCCCGCTGGAAGCGGGAATAAAAAACACGACCGCCGACTTCTTGATTGATGGCGTAGTGGCCGTCGGCGTAGCGTTTAATGAGCCACACCTTTCGGGTGTTCCACTTGTCCACCTTTCGGGTCAGGGTCGTGTTGTTTCTTCTGCTTCTCATGTGGGGCGTCTCCTTTCTTCGGCCCGGCGCCGCCGGGTGTTCTTGGCTACTGTGCGAGGGTTGCGACCGCCTTCTTGCCTCTGCGCTTGAAGCTCTCACGGAGCCGCCTCTCGGCCAGCTCTGCGCTATACCCCTCGCGCTGGTTTCTGTCCAGCTCGCCGGTCGCGCCGCGCTGGAGCTCCTTGTAGATCGTGGTGTAGTGGACGGAGAGGCGGGCCGCGATGTCGGCCGGCCGGTCTCCGATC